>Ga0123353_10003128_pt1:7500-20771 | contig 20771 bp, 11 predicted proteins | sample TergutLab28metaG_3_FD_92763 | JGI IMG/M metagenome (GOLD analysis project Ga0123353, IMG submission 92763) | Labiotermes labralis P3 segment gut microbial communities from Petit-Saut dam, French Guiana - Lab288 P3 | ecosystem: Host-associated > Arthropoda: Insects > Digestive system... | reverse complement strand
TGATGGGTACAGTCTATCGAAAATATCATATGATGGGTACAGTCTATCGAAAATATCATATGATGGGTACAGTCTATCGAAAATATCATATGATGGGTACAGTCTATCGAAAATCCGTATTTTTATAATGTTGTTGTATATATTATAAATCAAAACTCTTATCAGGTCTGGATGGTGTGGTCGGTATAGCGACTCGCTACGCACTGGACGACATGGGGTTCAGCCCCCTGGTGGTGGCAAGATTTACCGTCCCCCTCCAGAATGGCCCTGGGTTCCACCCAGCCTCCCGTAATTGGATACCGGTTTTCCTTGCATGGTCAAGGCAGCCAGGACGTGGCGTAAACCATCCACCTCCATCTAGCGCTGGCGTTAAAGAAAGAGTAGAGACATATCTCCCCCTCTTGGCTTTCACGACCTTTTACAGAGAGAAGTCTTGCGAGCAGCCGAAGTGACAGTTTATGTTTCACGGACTATATTCATGGGTGACTTAGAAAGTGGAACACAATATCGTGCAATCACAAACGTATCAATATATGAGTATCTGAGAATTGTGCAGTGTATTGCTGACAGGGTATTGATTTATTCGTAGGGTTATAAATTTAACCAAATTTCTTTTACGAGAGAGGCACTTTTTGAGATTGGAAAAATTTGTGACTGTATTATTTTACCAATGGCAGTAAACTCTGAAAGTAAAGTCGCGTTTCTGGTAAACCATATCTATAAATCATGTATCTGCAGTTCATATATAACTTAGTGGTTCTGGATTCTCGTAACATTACAGGAAACTAGAAAATGCTTTCAGCAATGCAAGGTGAGCGGACAGGAGCGTATCCTCCTGTGTTTTGACATGTCTCTCTAGTGACTTGCTGTGGAAATGGCGAGTCTGTAGGTCTTATAAAGTGTAAGGAGCTTTTGGGGACTGGGCTGCTTCCTTCAATAAGGCAGAATAATGTTTATCGGACAGACTGGGGAATACAAAGTTATAGACTATCGTTATTCAATATTCCTGCCTGCAATACATACCTGTCGTACTGCCTCCCTGCCTAGTTCCGTGCGTAAGGCCATTCAGCTTGCGTGTCTTACCTGGAAACAAAAACACACACATTAATGCATAGTAAATTTTGTGTGTAAAGTGAACAAAGCAAACACTACTTTAAGGACCTCATGTTACTTACTTACTCCTTGGTGCACAGTCCTTCTTGAGAAGCTAACTGGTTTGCAGCTAGTCAAGAAATTCCCCGCATTTCACAGAACCCGAAGGTTCATTACCGCACTCACAAGCGTCCGCCACCTGTCTCTGTACTGGGCTAGCCCAATCCAGTCCATATACCCACATCCCACCTCCTGGAAATCCATCCTAATATTATCCACCCATTTACGCCTAGGTCTCCCCAGTGGTCTCTTTCCCTCCGGTTTCCGCACCAATACCCTATACACCCCCCTCTCCTCACCCATACGCGCCACATGCCCAGCCCATCTCACTCTTCTCGATTTTATCACCCGCACAACATTGGGTGAGGAGTACATATCATTTAGCTCCTCTTTATGCAATCTCCTCCATTCCCCCGTCACCTCGTCCCTCCTAGGTCCAAATATTCTCCTCAACACCATATTCTCAAACAAAGAACCTCATGTTAACGGAATGAACTTACAGAAAACCAAAAAATAAAGAGATGGATAATAGTGCCAAACTCAGTACTGTGTTCCTTACCACTTTAATGGAAGCCGGCGTAGTTCGTGTAGTGATTAGGCTAGGGGATAGGCGACCGATAAATTAGCTTCGGATTTCTGATAGATGCCAGATACTGAGCTGTTTGGAACAGTGCTAAGAGTGGTATTGGTACCCTCGAAATTTATTTCTGATCGGTAAGAGGGATTCTTTATAAAGGGGTAAAAGGGCCGGGTCATGAGGCAGGCGATGTACCTCACTCTGGGAAACATATTAAGGATGCGTGGAGATGTGCATTTACCTCCCTAGCTGCCTTCATGACATGGCAGTTAATAAAGAACAGATTTTTTAATTTTAATGTTCAAAATCATGTACATTTTCGGAATCTAAAAGAAGGAATTTACAGTGTGTAACGTACTGAATTTAAGTGTCGTGTTTGCGGTTCACTGACGTTTATTTAAAATATTTTAACATAATATATTGCTGTAACGCTAAGAGGATAGTATTAAAATAGATCGTAGAGAAATACGTTATGAGGATTTTGTAAAGGTAAGGGTAATTACATCCCCGTTCTTAACTAAGCACCGCATCATGAATACAGATGAAGGAGTGCAGATAAATCTCCATCTACTATTAACCTCGACACAAGATGGAGATACGACAATCAGTTTCACACTGCAGAAACTTTAGCTGTGAAGGTAATTCCAGGTACCCAGTGAATAGGAAGCCGGATGGGCCTCATGGGTGGAAGCTTTGGAGAAAACAAAATTATCTTGCTGCAGCCAAGAGTGCAAATAGGATTCTTCAGTGTCAACACTGACTAAAGTAACGGAATTGAACTAGTTCGGGACCGGATCGAGTGGCAAACTGCATAAAATTTTAGAAATTTTATTGACCTGCTAAACCAGTATCAGCTTCACAATAAGGAATATGTTCCAGGTATTTCATTAGTGGCACTGCATTTCAAAATAGTTTAATATTCTGCGCCAATTTCTTATAATTAGAAACACATCGTTTAGGCGTACGTAAAGGCGAGAAGTTGTCTGACTCAATGAAGAAGTAACCTTACTCAGAAGCTACGGTAATTCACTTGGCCAGTGAGTGCCCCACCCTTCTATGAAACATGGTATTCATTTTATTTACCTGTTTATTTGCAAACTGTCACGTCCCTGCCACTTAACATGGAACTATATTATGTGAAAGAAGAAAATTAGTTCTTAGTGTCGGAAGTTCTTGAAGTATGAAATGCATTTTAATTAAATTCATGAACACCTTTGGCGTGATAAAAAAAAGTCATTCTTCAAGCTGGTGACCTCGAGTCTGCTTATCTACCAAGGTTTTCATGCCCCAAACTCCCCAGTTCTTGATCTCTATCATTGTTAATGACCTACTTGCTGTGCTGCCTCCTGCGTTGTATCTCGGTATGTTATTTCATACCTCATCTCATTTTATGACTCGCTTTCTCGGCTCATAACTTATTTAACTCTGCCCAAGAAATAAGTTATATTTCCTCCTCGTGCGTCGGAAGTTCAAAGGTTCCGACTACTCGGCTAACTTGAGGCAGCGACGTTCTTGTTTTTAGTCAGTCACGAGTTTGAAGTCTTGGGGGGGCGAAAGCATCTTCTTTGATAGCTGAAACAAGAGTAATCACTAAATTTAGAATAACACCGTAGTGTATTCTGAAATATGACACCGTGTAGACTGGTACTCAATGCAGGGACCGCTTATGTTCTCCCGTCTTGTACAAAGAATATAATCGTAATTATTACTTTTTTATAGGAAAACTACAAGGCGTCACATCACAGTGCTCTTCAGTCTTTAGTCACCGTCGTTGAGTGCCTGTAATTTTTCATTATTATAAAAATGTCCAAGACTCTTATCTTCTGGTTTGGAACCTGGACGCATCGGAAACCAAGTGGATTTCCGGCAACTTACATATACATTCCGCGCTATGGTAACAAAAGTGTATATCGTACACACGCAAGATATGATTGCACAGTGTATATGCCGTACCTGAAATGCAAGCTGTGAAAACACAAGTTTACATATCGTACTTGTAGTACGAGCTGTGATGACATACGTCTGTGTGTCTTATCTGAAACACGAGCTGTGAAAACGTACGTGAACATGTCGTATTTGAAATAAAGCAGGTCTTTCCTTTTGTTCTGTTCTTTTTTCGCGCAGAAACCCGCAAGGCAAAGTTTCTCGTCTCTTCGTGGCTCGTTCTTTAGTTTGCGCTGTTTTTTTTTCTTTTACTTCTTACTGTTGTTTCTGTTGCCCCGTGGTGATCACAAGATTTCCCACACCAACACACTCAACGCACACCGCCTGACGTTAGCACAGTGGTCTTGTTCTTGTGATGATGACATCACTTGCCTGCAGATCTACGCTCTCAGCAGCTTGCAAGTATCTGTACTTGCAAGAATCACACCAGTTTAGCTTGCGCGTATATTTTGAAGAAAATAGTGTTTGTAATTATAGCAGTGGGAAATAAAGATAGCTTTGCCCCTGTCCGTAATAAGGCACCTTACCAAGAAACGATGTGAGGGCGTGTAGGTACAGCCTGCAGTACTTATTCAGCAGGAAGCTGGGTGGATCCCAGAGCCGGTCTGGGCACTTTTTGGAACAGGAAATACCTTCACGAAGTTGTGAACTGAACCTCGAATTCCGGAAGTCCAGCCCTTAAAACTAGTCAGTATAAATAGTTTCTTAGTACTGATTCGTGATCTACTGCTTGTTTAGCAGGCGACATTAAATAGTTTATACGAACTTCTGCCGTTGCCGTAGTTACATTTCTCACAGAACCCGCGGAGGAAACAGCTGCAGACCAAGTTCTGTTGCTGTAGTGTTTCTTGTTCCGTGAGTAGCTGTGTGCACCTCCCCCTTCCTCGCCCCCCAACCACGCACTTTCATGCCTCCCTTAACAGACTTGTACATGAAGCCTTACACTTCGCTTGAATCTGTGTTTGTTTTCAAACGCTAGTGACGTAGAATCATGTGAAAGTAAGAGATTAGTTCCAGGACATTAAAAAAAAACGAATATGAGATAAAAACACTGGCAATATGTAGCTGAAGCATGTGGTAAGTAGACCTAATGCCCTTTCGGCGAAGTTAGTGACAGCATGTGGCAATGCCGCATAGAGCCTTATATAAGATGATAAGGCTTGCTCTTACGTTGTTGTTTGTTAAGAAGTAGTTGTGGAGAGTAACAGAAGATGATGGTAGTTGAAATAACGCTTAAGCCTCTGTTACAATGTCCACGTTCGCCGCAAAAAAATCAATTAGACATCAACTCCACTTAATGCATAATCTTTTAGGCTAGGAACCTGCCTGAGAATAAATATAACTCTTATTAGAGACAATTTTCTTCACGTTAGTGGGGTGGGTCGTGTATTTTTTAAAGCTTTTGTTATTAACGGTTTTCTATTGATACGCATGTCACTGGCTTCTTGCTATATTAAAAAGTGCACCCTGTACAGGCACTGAGGATCTGTACAGGCCGTACGGCCCGTAAGGGGAGTAGAGATATAGCTCTACTCTTTCTTGGCCACGGCACTACAAGGGGGTGAGGGGTCAGCGTCACGCCCCGGCCGCTCTTTACCCGGGAAAGACCCGGCAACCATTGTACCGGAGACTGGGTGGGCCCCAGGGCCGGTCTGAACACGTGCGGAAAATCTGACCCCCACCGGGATTCGATCCCCGGACCGTCCAGCTCGTAGCCAGTCTCTTGCTATATTAATAAACGAAATATCAAAATTTTAAAGTAATTCTGTAAACAGAAAATAGGACCCCACCAAGTACACCGAAGCAGACTCTCCGTCCTTCTGGACAAATGCTGGTCCACTATGCGTGATTTCATGCTTCCATTCCAAAAGGACGAGAGCTGCGTTCTTCTGAGGTGTTACTAAGAGAGTAGTGGTATTTGCCGACGTTTTGAGACAACCTATGAGTCCCGTCTTCAAAGGTCACCCTTGAAGATGGGAACGACACATTTTCCCGAAACATTGGTAGAGAATTACCACTACTCGCTGCGTAACACCTCAGAAGAGCGCAATTCTTATATGTTGGTACAATTATTCGAAATGGGCCACGACACTTTCCTCGTGTGTTATGGTGCTCAAGTCTCATTACTTGCCAAGTGACGAGTGTTTCAGTGCGACTGTGTGTTGAGCTGCAGTGCTGCGAAATTGCGTCTCTCCCAAGGAGCTGAGCATCGTGAGCTTCAAACCTGGAAGCCCTCCTAGCCTATTGCGAAGGATAAGAATGCCTAAAAGTTCATCTAACAACATCATGACCCAAGAGACGGGTTAACCTGACGGACATTCTTCTGGGTGCCTCGTTCCTCCCGTATACTTCAGAACTTTGCATCTGATGTGGCCTTGACGACTTCCTTCTACAATTCTTCCAAATTATTACCCACTAACCATCCTACCAGCCGATCTCGGTGCCCGTGCGCTCTAAGACGTGGGTCTTCGGCCACTTGCTTACTAGGATTAAGGTTCGAGTCCCGCCGGCTGCATTGTTGTCTGTCTGTGGTGAGTGTTATGTGTTGTCAGGTATAGGCCTCTGCGACGGACCGATCACTCGACCAGAGGAGTACAACCGAGCTTGTGTCTGTGTGTATGTGTGTGTGTGTGTGTGTGTGTATCATTAAACGTAATCAGGTGCAAGATTAATCCTCCACAACTGCATTGAGTAGGTAGAGAAGACAAGACTAAAAACAAAAGAAAGAATGAAAGAAAGACTTTACAAATTTGGGGTTTCTTTCTTTACTACTCTGCAATTTGCTCATTTTAAAAGTAAAGATAAAACTAAACGTTTAACCCTTATCCTGCTAACGTGGAGAATTTGGTGAGCTCCTAATAATGCCAACAGATGGCAGATGGGATTTAACTCGGCGTTTATAGTGTTAAATTCTAATGAAGTTATATTCAGCCTGAAATTTTCAGTCGAAGGAGTCACATCAGATTAATAACAGGAGTGGTGTCATGTTCCTCTGCGGTGTCTGGGGACACTCATGTTTGACCTGGGCTCAAATGTGGCTATTTAATGTCACATATAATTTATCACTACCAACTCAATGGCAACATCACAGCACAGTGTCACTGTGGATATCATTGTACCTTGTTTCCTTTGTGTGCTTTCACTTTTCACAGTACAAGGTTTCGAAAGTGGAATTAGAAAGAAAGAGAAGAAAGGTATGGAACATAACAAACCCTAACCTTCTTACAAAGGTAGTTCGGTTGGATTATCATATACTTAAAAATACTGGAAATCCTGCAGTATGTGAACATTTCTCCCTCATATAATCAGACGCGGTAAAAACATGCTATAGACATTCTTTATTCCCTTTTCTTCCCAGCCCTTGACAATGTCGCTGCGGGGTTCTCAGAATAAAAGGCGAGGTAGGACTTGCACCGTACCACGCTGCGAAGAGAGTCTATATAATCTAGGCCAATATAGAGTCTATTAAACCTCAGCTACCTGTAGAAACCGGTGGGTGACATAGGGGGTTTTGCCACTTACATCTGCTTCAAGGAGGCTGAAATGGACAAAGCCAAGCCTTTTGAAATACTAGGAGAGAATGACTCTTGTTACAACACGGTAGACCTTTTGCCCGTTTTGTAGAAGTCGAGGAATCATTACCATTTTCACAAGAGCCCACCACCAGATGTTGCTTACAGTAACTTACATTAACTTACAGTAACCTCATCCCAGTCCACAACTTTACACTTTGTACTATAGTATGCATTTTAATATTAACCGGAGACGAGATAGTAAAATCTGTAAAATCTGTATAGTGACTATTCTACAGACTGGAGAACAGAGGAATCGTGGTTCGATTATCGGCAGCAGCAGGAAATTTTTATTTTCTCCAAAACGTGCTGAGTGATTTTAGAAACCATCCGGTTTTCGATTTAGAGGATACCGGAGACCACTTCCCCTGATTTACAGCAGCCGGAAAACGAAGCTGACCTCTCACCTCCAACTAGGGATGAGGTTACGAATGAGGGGAGCGATACCTCCAATTTTCCACGTGTCTTTGTGTCTTGCAAAGGGACTCATCATCTTTGTAATATTATCCCCCACTTTTCCAAATCGACTAATACCCTAAGACACAACTAGCTGAAGCAGGTGTTTTTGTTGCGGCTTTTCTTACGACAAATTTTCTTGAAACCGCTGTACTAGTACAATAAGGCAGCTTGTAGAATACGTCATACAGAACCCATTCCCGGGGACAAAGTTAAAAAACGCAGATCGAAATCATGTGATATTTTACCTTCGCGGCTGTAGTTTGTTGGACGACGCTGTCTGAAGGGCAGAAGGTTTATCGTCACTGGTCTGTGAACAATGAACTGAAGAGGTTTGTTTAAGGAAGTGGTGTGACGTATTACTTTCTTTGAGGGACTGAAGAAGGGCAACCATAATAGCTGGTGTTCGATCCAAAAATACAAAGTTATACCCTGCACACAAGTCTCGGAGCTACACCAACTTTCTCGGTGGTGGCAAAGTGTTTTGCAAGGTTAGATTCAGTTGCTGACATAGATAACTTTATGGAGTATAAGGACAAATGCGGCCTTTTATCGGCCTTGCAGGAGATGCAGAAATTGAGACAACTAGACAAACGAGGGAATTTCACGCGCCTGCAAGAAAACTGCGACTTACCGGAATGCGACGCCGTCCGCCTTGTTAGATTTATACCAGCACTTTGGAGGAAGCTGCTTTCTCCATCTGCTGTGCAAAAACAATTCTTCTACCCAGAAAACGGACGCAAAATAACCGTCCGAAACGTCGGTACCAAACTAATGAATTACATTTTGTGACGTTCCTGAAGACTGTAAATGTGACTGATGATTTTTTTTTCGGCTACATTCTAATAAGCGCCGATCCCTGTGGCAGCGCGGTCCTAGACATGGGTCCGCAACAGCTCGTTTGCTGGGATTGCGGGTTCGATTTCCGCCAGTGGCATGGGTGTCTCTCTCCTTTGAGTGTTGTGTGTTATCAGGTAGAGGTCTGTACGTCGGGCCGATCACTCGTCCAGAGTAGTCCTACCGAATGTGGTGTGCCTGAGTGTGATCTAGAAACCTCGTCAGCGAGGAGCCCCTAGCCCAAAAGGGGCTGTTGAGCCATGAAAAGAAATTTTAGTAAGAAGTTAAATGCATGTTTCTTCTGTTATTGCCATGGAACTTACTGTAAAATACTTCCCTCAATTTGTTTAGCTACGTTTCTTTTGTAACGTCGGTAGAAGCAATTCTGTCTGCTCCAACGAGGTGGATAGACACACAAGAATCCCTTCATCACACAAGCAGATAGCGTGCATTCCATTGTTGTTCATATTCGCTACAAGTCGCACGGAACCCGAGGCATCTCTCTTGTTAATTTCCGAAGATCCAGCGCACTAGGTACTCCTTGCACTAAAGTTTCGCTTCTTCGACCAAAGAACGAGGATCTTCCTGCGATCAAAACACAATTTAAACCGACCGCTTGAAACAAGCAATCACTGCGCTAAGCTAGTACATAAACTTGGTTAGGAAAGGAAATCCCTAGAGCCACTGCAGCATCTTCTATTATGCAAAGGACTTAACATACAAAGTCTTGTATATTACTCTGCTCAAAAACAAAGGATTATGGATTGATTGAAAGCCCATAACGAAGTCACGCTTTCCCTGGCCGGTTTGGTTCAGTAAGTAGCCCATGTCAAGACCAGTGTTTTTCAAACTTTTTTCCCGCCTTCCACTGTCACAATAAAAATCATGTATGCTTACCACTGAAGTGAAGTTTTCCCGTTACAGGCCGATATGGCCCAGAGAGTGGGCAAAGGTATAGCTCTATTCCTCCATGACCACGGCACTAGAAGGGGGTGAGTGGTCAGCAGCAAGCCCCGGCCGCACTTTACCCCCGGGAAAGACCAGGTACCCATTTTACAGGAGCCTGGGTGGGCCCCAGGGCCGGTCTGGGCTGGCGGAAAATCTCGTCCCCACCGGGAATCGAACCCGGACCGTCCAGCCCGTAGTCATGCGTTATACTGACTGAGCTACCCGGCCCACCATGCTTACCACTAGGTAATGGAAATAGTAATTCCGACTGTCAGGGCACGGAGCTTTCGGGATGTTTCGCTGGTTGGCACGTATGAAGTTCAAACCTGCTAACGAGCGAACAGCAACGCTGAGGAAGCCTCAAATTTCACATTTGGTATTTTTGTAATTTAACGCATTTATACGACAGAGCAGAGTCTGTATTTATATTCGAACAATGAAATAGTTTTCTGATAGGCACTTAATAAACATTTTTCTTAAATTTCTACAAATTTGAAAAAATTTGAATAGTGCAACTAACTTTTCAAAATTCTAATTTTTGAAGAAAAAAGTGTTTATAACATTTCTTCGCGTAAAACCAGGCGACCTTCCATCTACCACCTTTTGGAAAGCACTGGTATAGACTCTGTGTTCTTCCGAGTTTCAAGCCCCGGTCTCGGAGGCCGCCTATTGTATCTGTGTGTTTTCGTGGTTTTCAGACTTTCCGGCACATAAAGACACAGTGCCTTATAGTAGGAATCAAATGCTTCATCCCACATTTTTTTCCCCATTCTGTTATTCAGGATTCATTTTCTTCTGCGTGACATGATCTGAAATGCTGAAGTGATATTCACTGAAATAAGACAAACAATGTGCGTATAGCGTAACAATGAGGCGCCTTCGAGTTAAACATTTTTGCAATTAAAAACTAAAAGTGTTTAACATAATGAACGTGTGTCTGTAGCGTAGTTAACCAGCACGCAAAGGGCATGCGCCGTATTATATCGTCATCTGTGGCCTGTCTGTCTCTACCATGCTTTTTCCACATTTTCTCATGAACGGCACGATTTTCGGAAAAAAATTCCTGAATGTTAAATGTGTTTGGATTTTTGTCTACACCTGTTCTCTGAAACATTTTTTATTCTAAGACAAATTCAGCGAAATATCACACATAAACATTATTGCCAGATTTTAATTGAAACTTGAATCATGTTGAAAGATTTTCGAAAAATATACCAATATAAAATCTAATGAAAATCTATTTGTTGAGCCGATTCGATCCATACGGTTTGAAATGTCGAAGCGAATACATATATATATATTTTTTGAAATTTTGCGAACGATCCAAAAAATGGACTATGCCTCACAGTAACCTCTTTCCCTATTACAAAAGTCAATCAACGATTTCTGTTTAGAGGGGTAATTTTCATTTTTTTTTTACTGAGGACAATAAAGAATATACCTCTTAAAAAGAATGCAGGGTTTTATAACGTTAACGTGCGCTGTACATATGGTGAGACAAGTTCTTCAGTCCGTTCCTGTTCGACGTAAGACATTCCTCTATAAGCCGTTTCTCCCTCGTCCGCTGCCGCCACAAAAATCTGTTCTACATATGTTACTGAGTCTGGCCATGCTTGACCTCCCATAGCTACATTATATGCCAGGCTAAACCCTCAATATTGCTTGCGTTGTTAGGAAGCAACCGACTCGAGACAACATGGCAGCAAGATTCCATGACACAGAATGCCACTACATTATAAAGAAGGGCTATTTTAATAAAAGTAATGTTGTGTAGGTATTTGCGTCTTTTATTTCAGAGCAGAGTTGTATAACTGAAGAATTTGTGTCTAAGTTTCATAAATTCAAGTTACTGAGCAATACACAAAATCCTTCAATACCAAACCTATGGTGCTATACCACTACGAGGCAAACGCAATGTGAAGCTATATGTGTGCGTTACTAAACCGCATGCCGTAATGTATGGAAGTTTGCCTCCGTACGGTGTTAGCCTTGGCGCTGTTCGGAGCTATGTGTGGGCTCGAGGTCCCAAACGATTTAGCCACGTGAAAGGTCGCACAGATAATCAATAAATATCCCCGTTTTATGGAAGAGGATTTTCATCACCTTGATCTGAAGAGCTAGCCACTCGCCCTGTTATAATCTAGACCAATTCAGTCACAAAACTCACCCGCAATTTATTTAACATATGTATTTAGATTTTTCCGCAAAACTGTGAGAAGTGATTAGCTTTCTCGTGACTTTCTCTCATACCATCCGTATAAAACAACTGGGCTCCCATTCGACGGATTTTCATATAACTTCATATATGAAGAATATTCGAAAATATGTCGAGTAAATTGAAGTTTCACTAAAATCGGACAAGAATAATAGGTACTTTACGCGAAGACGTATCGACATTTACGAAATTTTGCTGAATTCTTCTTGTGATAACAAATGTTTCGACAATGGTTGTAAAGAAAATAAGTATATTTTACGTTTAATAACTTTCCTTCCGAAAATGGCGCCCTTTATGGGATAAAGTGGATGTATATCGTACAACCGGACAAGCGAAAGACGCCAAAGTGTTAGGGCGGCAAATGTTGCACGAACACGCCACTATGTCACATATAAACTTTCATTCCACGTCTTGTAATAATGTTCTTCCATCTATATATGTGTGCTCCCAGTAGCCTCTTTCCTTCAGATTTTGCTTAAAAATGAAATAATGTAACGTTTGCGGATTAAATTCCAAGAAGAGCGTTTCGACAAATCTGGTGTTTATTGTGGGTCATGTAACGTACTTGCAACTATATTGACTGCAGAGTGTGACTGTTGTGGAACAGCTTCGGAAATACCGAAGTGTCAGTCCGTTCCAGAGTCGCACTGAGTAACGCCAATTACATTCACATTTCTGCAGCTCAGTATCTGCGAGATTTCACGCAACTCATCGACGTGTCTAATAACTATCAGAATACCGGCTGCTGTCCAGTTGCGGTCACATGGCATCATTACGTCACAGCTCTGTGAAATACGACCCATTTTATTTCATCAAGTATGAAGATATAGTGGGCCGGGTAGCTCAGTCTGTATAGCGACTGGCTACGGGCTACGGGCTACGGGCTGGACGGTCCGGGGATCGAATCCCGGTGGGGGCGAGAATTTCTGCACCTGTCCTGACCGGCCCTGGGGTCCACCCAGCCTTCTGTACAATGGGTACCGGGTCATTTCCGGAGGTAAAGAGCGGCCGTTGCGTGACGCTGACACTTCACCCCCTTCTAGTGCCGTGGTCTAGAAAGAGTAGAGTAATACCTCTACTCCCCGTATGGGCCGTACGGCCTTTACAGAACCTCAGTGCCTGTACAACGGTGCACGTTACCTTTACCTTATGAAGATAAAGATCCAAGTCTCTAACGACGTTGCGCCAAAACCAACCGGCAGACGGTTACCGACATTTCTGGTTGTTCTACTGCCTCACTCTTCAGAGTGTATCAGTCCAGGAACATTGTTAGACCAGTAGCATAAAAACCAGGCGAAAGCCCTCAGGGCTTAATAATTGAGGCACGCGTTTAATTATTGTTAAAGTCACTCCCAGATCTCAAAAAGGATTCGGAATTGTGCCTTCTGTCAGAAGAACGAAATCCAATCCAAAAGAACTCAGAAATATTGCAGTGTTCTGTACGTCTGGGGTTCTGACCCAAGGTGCATCTCCGTATTGCGGGATTTACAGGAGCCTTATCTATTCCACTGCACCTTATCCTCAGGACGGTAAAAGCAAGTTGATCAAAAACATCGGTTCTTTGTTATTC
>Ga0123353_10003128_pt1:0-5000 | contig 20771 bp, 11 predicted proteins | sample TergutLab28metaG_3_FD_92763 | JGI IMG/M metagenome (GOLD analysis project Ga0123353, IMG submission 92763) | Labiotermes labralis P3 segment gut microbial communities from Petit-Saut dam, French Guiana - Lab288 P3 | ecosystem: Host-associated > Arthropoda: Insects > Digestive system >... | reverse complement strand
TTTACTCAGTTTTCCTGATTCGAGCCTAAACACAGTGGTTAATGTAACCACCTCTTGTTTCAAAATTAAACTGTTTTCAAGTCCTTTATTTGTCCCAACTAATTCACACAAATTATTTCAATTATTAAACTGGTAAAACATGTAAAATTATAACATTTGCTCCAACATGTTTCGGTTTACATAAACCATCATCAGGGAGCTACAGCCTGCGCTTTGCCACAGTTACAATATGGATTCCAAGACACAAGTCTTTGTTGAGGTATTCCGTATTATGGCTGTATATTTCTTCCAGTAATATATGGTGCCATAAAACTGTATACCTCAACAACGACTTGTATCTTGGAATCCATATTGTAACTTTGGCAAAGCGCAGGCTGTAACTCCCTGGTGATGGTTTATGTAAACCGAAACATGTCGGAGCAAATGTTACAGATTTACATGTTTTAACAGTTTAACAATTAAAATAATTTGTGTGCGTTAGTTGGGAAAAATAAAGGACATGATATTATTAATGCACAGAAAGCCCATGAAGATAAACTGTTTTGAGTGTTTCTGAAGCATTTGATTTGTGCTTTCAACACTTTTCTGAAAATGAATGACAGTTTTCCTAAGAACTGTAATGGATTGGTCTTTGTAGTGGATATACACCTTTTTTGTGACAGACAGAAGGTGGATTTTTAAATCTTATCCTGCTAACGTGGAGAATATGGTGAGCACCTAATAATGCCAGCATATGGAAGATGGGATTTAACTCGAAGTTTAAAGGGTTAAATATTTATTTAGATAAATTTAGAGCTTTGGATTATTAACAGGTTTTCTATAGCATTTCTTTGTGTTCTGTGAGGATACAAGGAATAAAGCGCATCATAATATGAAAATACACATATGTCTTGATGGCAATATGCTGTGAAATATTGCGCAGTGCTTTGCAGATACGCTGCACTATAGTTCCTCCTTCTAACGACCAGTAACCCTACTATAAACGTCAGTTAAGAATGTCCCGTGTAATTTGTAAGCGTTGACATAAATTCTCATGTTGAGAAAATAGTCATTCAGAAAAGCATTAAAATTTATTGCTCATGTCACTGAGCGAAATTGGATTTTATGTAGCCTGTCGTTTTACGGAGAGAAAAGTGCAAGAGTCATTGGAATTTATATGGAACCTCGAAGAAAAGTTAAACAAAAATTTTGAACTTTTCTTATACAAGCAAAATATCTCAGACGTTATTATGCACAAACTGATGCTACGATAACGTATAAACATTTCATCAGTCTGTTTAACCAACAAATACAACAAAAAATGTTCTTGTTGAACTTCCTATTATACGGGATATGTATCGAGTTGATGGTTCAGTTATCAGCAACTTTGTGTGTTGGTCACTGCTGAGGTTTCTTAGAGCATATCGGTAAAATTGTGCTATAATTAACCGTTTCTAATAGGCGATAGTTAAGTGTGAATACTAGAAAATTTTACAAGGAGAGTCGATCCCGGTGACCGTACCGTCAGATTTATAGGTCTGCGGCCGCTAGATCACTGGGATTGCGGGTTCAGATCCTGCTGATGGCACGAATGTTCTTCTCTTCTTGTTTTTTTTTTGTATTACATACGTAGCGAGCTGATCCCTCCTTCAGAGGAGTCTTACTACCTGTGTGTGTTTGTGTTTAATTGTGTGTGATCTAGAAATCTCAACCATGAGGTGGTATAGGTCCGATTGGGAACTTGCCCACAGAAAAATAATACATAAGGCAAGTGAATTTGAAGTATTGAATGAAAACAAGAGTACTTCACGGTGAACCTCACAAATATCTACACAATACCCATATGAGACAATTAAAAACTAAGTATATCTTAGGTATAAACACCGTAGTGCAGATGTTATAACAGAACACGAGCTATAATTTAGATAATCAAATTAAAACAGTCAGTGGAAAACTTGCCTTGAAAAATAAAGTAAAAACCAAGTACAATTCGTAGATTTTGTAGGCTTCGAGATAAATGACTACACATATTGTTCTAAAGAAACACTTGTAATTCGTATATTGTGTAGCGTACAGTTTAGGCCTGATATCTAAATTTTGGCCTATTTAAAATTGGTGAATTATCACATGCCACTTACATGTAAGAAATTTCGATAGTTATAAGAAACACAAGGGTATAGACAATGAACCATCCTCTAGAAATTCCGGTACAATGTAAAGATCAACAAAGAAATAAAATGGTTATACCTGACGGTAACACAGACAGATTATTTGGTTAGCAGTAAAGTGGTATGTCATTGAAAATGGAATATATTGAAATTTTATATATATAAGAAATTTTTAGGTCCGGAATACTATAAATTTTGGTAACGAGATTAAATGTTTTTTGAAGGTTGTTTTACCATGCATCTTCCTCATGAAATAATGTAAAACGCCAACTTGATGCAATAAGGTGATTTTATTGATGTATTCTTAGCTCGGCATGTTTCGGGTACATAAGCCCACCATCAGTAACATTAGATGTTAAGTTGCAACATACGGTTTTCTGCACCGAGATTTTAGATGGTGCAAGGCACCATCCGCACCGTACACACGACCTACGCAGCGGCTCTCAAGACCATCACCCATCCAAAAACTCGGTGCAGTAAACCATATGCTGCAACTTAACATCTAATGCTCCTGATGATGGGCTTATGTACCGGAAACATGTCGATCTAAGAATACATCAATAAAATCACCTTATTGCATCAAGTTGGCATTTCACATTATTTCATGAGATTAAATGTGTTCACATCAGATGTAAAGTTTTAATATTTGTGCTATTGTGTCTGTTATGCTGGTCCAGTCTAGACTGTCGTACAATAAAATATATCAATTTTGTCCCATATTACAGTCTTGTGTTTTAGTATACCTTGTTGTAGCCTGGCAGACGGAAACGACTTCTGCTAGGAGCATACTGCTTCCATTTTCATCGCTGAAGCAATTCATTTCGGGGGCAGTGTAATTTTAAGATTATTACTGTCAAAGATGTACTTCACACGTCCTGTCAGTTTAGACATCATTGAAGTTACGAACAGACACTGTCGAGTGGGTACAGCCTATCACTGCTCATTCGTATTTGGAAGATGTAGGTAGCGACGATGACTTTAGAGTAGGCAAAGATTTGTTCCTTTCAAATTCTGTGCAATCGGTCATGAGCTCTACCTTTTTACGCAGTATATTCTTAGGTGTTTAACCGTCCCTATATAAATCATAAATAAATCAGTAAATAACTAAATAAGTATATAAATAAACAAATAAATAAATATTAACTTACTGTAACCTTACTTTTTTACCTTTCCCTAAATTATTATAACCAGATAGAATAGGGGGAGAAAAAAAAACTAACTTTGGATTCATGCTAACAGTACGTAGCCACATAAATCTACGAAATTTACAACGACGACGATGACTGCGATGATGATGATGGCAATAAATCATTTTCATTATCTTCGAGCTGCCTTCTGCCAGGTCTCGGGCTTTCTCACTTTTACGGCATCACTACAGAACACAAAACACAGCCGTTACGTCACAGGTGTACAGGCAGCTGCATCTGAAGTTTCTATAAATAATATTTAAAAAATCCCTTCATATTTTGTAAGAAAAGAAAAACGAACCACCTCTTCAGCGACTAACTGTTAATGCTGTTAAGGGAAATAACAGTTGAAGACAGGCTGTCTTGGTATGCGACGTCGTTTAGACGAGAGGATATGGAACAGAATATGCATTGGAGGAACTGGCTACACCTAGCCGCAAGCTACACGGCAACAGGCTTGTATGAAATAAAAGTTTTTTTGCCAGATTATAAGGCGTCACTAATCAAAGTATTTATTTTCACACTGTGAATCTCAAATTTATACGAAATAGTAGACTTTTTATGGGAAGCTAAAAAAACAGAAGACAACTACATTTATTGATTAAAATGGGACCTGTTCATTTCAGAGCTGGTGGCACAAACGAATATAGTAAAAACTTTGCTTTATTGAGTTAAACATGGCCGAAACATGGTGCAGGAGGATCTTTTCCACGTAGACAGCAAAGCTTCATTCTCTTATTCTGGAGAATCGTAAACACTTAGCTAAAGTTTCATTCCGAGAAAGCTCTCCAAAGGACCACTCTTCCCAGAATAGAAAGGAGTTTTGTATTGTCACTTGATTAGAAGGTCGAAATTAAGACAAATGACGGTACGGAGTGAAGTGCTTTTGTTACACGATAAGGAAGCCGTGAAACACGTTCTGCCTCAAGTGGAGAAACCCGTAACGTTGACATTTCTCTGAATACACCTGTGTTTACACTGTGAGATTCAGTCAGTCATTGGTGATGTTTATTTAGAAATGGTACAAGTGGAGAAGCCAGCTTTATTCTGTCATTAATATATTATAACGCTATATAGTGAGCGGTTTATCAAGACCCAGCCTCTCTTTTTCTGTTGAAATGTCACGTGACAGTACTTGAAGAATATCAATGCAAACAATGCAAGACGCTGTGCTGTAGACTAACCTTTTTCCAAACGCAAGGCCCTCTGCAGTTTAAACGGGGTATTTCCATGACTGTTGTATTTATTGAATGCATCAACAATCATGTATTTTACAAAGAAAAAAGTGAATACTTTTTTAGGTTTGTAGGACCATGCATCGTAATATATTTCTGCAGTAAAACCAACCAGATGCACAACATTTCAAATTTATTTTATTTTGGAACGACAATCTACATGTTTCGGATGGTCTCTCCGTCCATCATCAGAGTATAAGACTGTACACACAACATCAGATATATGTCGTGCAGATTCTGTGGCTGCTTGTAACCTGTAAGACATATACTTGTTGCTGTACGTACAGACTCCTGATGATGGACGGAGAGACCATCCGAAACATGTGGAGGGTTCTTATGCGTATTGGACCGTGCATCATCTTGATATTTGAATAAAGGTTGACCAACTAGATGACACTTGCTTTATTATCTACTGCTGAACATGTTTCAGA
>Ga0123353_10003127_pt1 | contig 20774 bp, 21 predicted proteins | sample TergutLab28metaG_3_FD_92763 | JGI IMG/M metagenome (GOLD analysis project Ga0123353, IMG submission 92763) | Labiotermes labralis P3 segment gut microbial communities from Petit-Saut dam, French Guiana - Lab288 P3 | ecosystem: Host-associated > Arthropoda: Insects > Digestive system > Gut ... | reverse complement strand
CGCCGGCGTTTGCGCGGCGGCCTGCAGCGGCGTCAGGGAAAAAAGAATCATGACGCTGATTAGAATTGCCCACAGCCTTTTGTACCGTTTGAACATCGTATTTCATCTCCTCAATTAAGTGTGAAGTGTGGAGAGTGAAGTGCGGAGTTTTTGTGGAAATATTTAAATTGCACATAGACAATCCAAAAAACTTTTTGGCATCTCCACTCTCAACACTCCACTCTCCACTCTAATCAGATAGCCATCCAAATCCAGCCGAAGAACAGATAGCGCAGTATCCATTGCAGAATCCAGTGCAGGTTTTCCCACCAAGCGGTTTTTATCGGTGGTTCTTTTTCCGCCAATACGGTCACTTCCAGCCAGGGGGACATGAAGGGCGCAAACATGCTGTCCACATCAACGGCGGAAAGAATGTAGGTGCCCGGAGCGGCAAACGAAAGCGTGGCTTCGCCGTCTTCGTCCGTAATTTTTATGGGCACTCCGAAGTGACCCGCGATGCCTGTCACTGTCACGGGAACAATGCCCACATCCTTGATGCCATCCAGCGGCATCGTATTGGGCGGTCCCCAAATCACACAGAAAATCCCGGCGACGGTGAGCGTGAATGCCTCGTCCACTGCCACAGTGAGCGCCTCAATCTGATTCCCCTCATATTCGAACCAGGTTTGTGTGTCGCTCCACATATAGGTGTCTTGGGTGGCGAATATCTCCACAAGGTCTCCATCGAAAATTTCCACGTTCGTCGATGCAACGCCGGGATTTACCCCGTTGACATAGGAGACGACGTTACCCTCCCCATCACCCATGAAATTAGTAACGAAGCCACTTCCGCTAATGACTGCCAGCTTAGCGTTGATGACATTTTTATCATCACCGAACACCAGCATGTGCGCCGCAACAATCGCGTCCAACTGCGACACCTTCGTGCCGTTGAAAGCGTCTACATAACCGTATGCCTCGGAAAGCCCAGGTGCGACGGATATTGTCTGCCTGGCGACGACGAAGCCGCTGTCGTCTATTTGACAGGAAACTGTAACGCTGATGCTTCCGTCCGCGGAGGCTGTGAACAGTGGGATTGCCATTATGAGAACCAAACTGAGGGCTAGAACGCAACTGAGAAATTTTTTCATAAGTAAAACTCCTTTGTTTTTTTATTTGCCTCCAGTTCGTCTGGTCAGCATAGAATGCTGCGCATTCATTGGAATGCTTCACATTCATTTGGAATACTCCGTATTCCGGGGTTAAATTTTAATTGATTTCCGGATCTCCTCCACACGGACAGGTACGCCGTCCTGCACAACGACTTTCACCTCGCCGTATTGGACTTCCCGCAGAATGGCGATCACCTTTTGTTCCGCCTTTGTAAGCAAAGGCTCATTTGTGAGCAAAGGCTTCTCTGTGCGCAGAGGTTGCTTGCTCAGAGCTGCCGGTTCGCGGGCAGCGTTTTTCTTCCCATCAGCCAAGACAGTGCCTCCTTTCTTTTGAAGTCGTGCGGATTGGAAACCAGAAAAAAATAAAAACCTTGCCGCTGTTATCGGCAAGGCTCGTGTGTGTTCCAAAACCTCTCTGACACCTAAGACTGTGGAGAGCGTATTGGTAACCGCACCGCTCTCACCGAAAGAGGGGTTACTGTGCACGGCAAGTCTCCTGGCTCAAAGCGTCAAACCGGTTCATTCACCTTCTCGGGCGGTGTAAATTGCCGTTCGTTACCCAATGGTGGTCCGCGTAAATCCATACGCGGGAATGTTCCGTAGCTTATTACAGTAGTCGGCGAACTGCCCCGGATTCTCACCGGGTTCCTTGTTAGGCGCTGACAATCAGCGCACCGTGTACGATAGTGCTATTATAGCGCATAGATACGCAAAGGTCAAGGTAAAATTTTACAAACTTTGGGATCAGCGAAGGGTCGGCGGCGGCGTTATATGCCGCGGCCGATTTCATTACAAGCTCAACGGACGTCCGCGCTCTTCTGTAAAGCGCTGCTTTCCGGCAAATATTTCTCAACAAATTTTTTGATGGCTCCGTAATACAAATCCAGCTCAAATCTCGATTCGGATGTACGCCGTCCCGATAGCTGTGGAAATAGGGCTTGTTGAACAAATCAATCAGTTCGGCATCCTGGTCGATTACGTTCTTCAAAAGGCGGTCCAACCAGCCTTGACTCGAACTGCTGATTCTGCCTGCAAGAAAGTCCTCTTTTGACAGGGAATTCGGGCCGCGGGAAGCCATTTTTCTGGAGAGCAGTTGACCGTAGAGCAAATTGCCCACCCCCAGATAAGCTTAGATCAATACTTCATATGTACGTCTTCCGCGAAGCAGAGCAGATTGCGGAACTCCAGCTCTGTGCCGTCGTCCAATACCGCTTTGCCGCTCATGCGGCCGAACACCTGGTGCTGGTCCGTGAGAATGACCCCCGCGTTGATTTTGGCCGCGCGGTCGATGATGGGTACGAAGTTCGTCTCAAAGCGGCCGTCCGAGGAGGAAAAGCGCCAGGGTTTCGTGTAGCTGTCTGAGGGAATGTGAAATTGGACGTCGTCCAGCTTGTGGCCGCAGTGATTGTAGAACAGCATGTTCTCGCTGGCGGCGGAGGTGTCACCAAAGCCGTAGCCGATGTTGAAGCCGAAGGGTTTGCCGTCTACGACGCCGTTGCCGGAGCCCCAGTACCAGGTGTTGTCGTAGGTCCAGACGCCGCGGCCCCAGTCCAGGGTGCCGAAATCAGTCTCCGGCCTAAAAATATAATCTTTGCCGTCAAAGCACGCCTTGCCGGAGGCCGGCATACAGTTGATCTTTTGATTGTAGTAAAATGCCGTCTTTTTCTCCTTCCAGGGCGTGGCAATCACCATGGTGTCCATTTCCGGCTGCGCCAGCGTGATGTCGCAGGAAAAGGGCTTGCCCTCGCAGAAGTTCGCGAACTCGCACTGCAGGCGGCGCTGCCCCGCCGTCACCGTGAAGCGCATCCGCAGGCGCTTGTCCTCGTAGACCGTAGTCCCCTCCCCCGAGTTGGGCGGCAGGCGAAGCTTGCCCATGGGGAAGGCGTTTAGCACGGTTTCGGTGTGCTCCCAAGGCTTCGTGAAATCGAAGAGCGTCGCGGACTGCAGGCCGATGTATCCGTCGTCCGAAATCGTCATCGCGACGCCGAATTCCTCCGCTAAAATTAAATAGTAGTCCCATTCCTTAATGAGATATTTCGGCGCTTTGATCAGCGCGCGGTCATAGACCTGCAGCTGCTGCCTGGACCAGCCCGGTTCCCGCAGGATGCCCTCGGAATCCAGCAAAGGCTGGTGCTTTGTTATTTCGTGGTTGCGCATGAGTATCTCCCTTTCTAACGATTTTTCTTTTTTCCTTGGATTACAACAAAGACTATAATTCCGCCCAACAATGCAATTCCTAAAACTACAATCAGGGCGACTTCTTTTTGAGTTGATCTGAGCTTATCTGTCAACGATTCTGTTGATATTGCAGGGCTGGTTGGCCTAGTGTTGCCTACATATAAATTTAAATAACCAACCCCACCTTCACCCTTTGCTTGCACAGGTTCCGTTCTTTTCCCAAATCTCCCGTCACCGAGTTGGCCACTACTACTATCTCCCCAGGCCCAAACCGTACCGTCAGTTTTTACTGCCACAGCGTAATGGCTTCCTCCCGCTGACACAGCAGTTACCCCAGTTAAGTTGTTTATCTGACCGCCACCATTGGATCTCGATGTCCAAACCGTCCCATCACTTTTTAGCGCTAAGGAATAACCTCTTTCCGCAGCTACCGCGATTATCTTATCCAAATTGTTTACTTGCGCAGCGGTAGTTCTTGATATAGTAGTGCCGTCACCGAGTTGGCCGCCACTATTACTTCCCCATGCCCAAACAGTACCATCGCTTTTTATTGCTAATGAATGTGCCGCTCCCAAATCTACAGTGGTAGCTATAGCGGTTATCTCAACCAAATTTTGCACCTGGGTAGGATTTTTTATACTTCCTGGTAGTACGTCGTCGCCGAGTAGTAGCCCTAAAAAATTATTTCCCCAAGCCCAAACTGTACCGTCGCTTTTTAGCGCCAGGGAACGATCCTCTCCCGCAACTATGGCGGTTACCCCAATTAAATTCTTTACCTGCACGGGAATTGTGCTGTTCGTCTGTGTACCATCGCCGAGTTCGCCATGACGATTACTTCCCCAAGCCCAAACCGTACCATCACTTTTTAACGCCAAAGAATATGCCCCTCCCGCAGATATCGCGGTCACTTCATCCAAATTGTCTACCCGCGCAGGAATAGGTCTGCCCGGGGTACCACTTGTTGTTCCGTCGCCGAGTTGTCCATAGTAATTGGCTCCCCAGGCCCAAACTGTACCGTCACTTTTCAAGGCTAAGGTATGATGGAGTCCTGCCGAAATCATTGGGTCTGTATAAAATTCTTCTGCCTGCGCCTGTAACCCAAACAGTGGTGCCACACCCAACACCAAAACCAACGTCAAAACTACCAAAGTCCATTTTTTGATAACTTTCTTCACAATGACAACCTCCAGAATTTTATTTTATCCCGTGGTATGATTTTACCACAATTCACCCCAATTTGAAAGCCCCATCACGAACGCAAAGGCGCGCCGCACTCCCCGCAAAAGCTCACTCCGCGCACATTCTTCGCCCCGCATTGCCCGCAAAACACCGGCTTCTCCTCCGCCGATTCATACTTCACGGCGGAGGCAGCGGGCGGCGGCACCCATTCGGCGGCCCCTGTCCCGGCATAGGCAGGCCGGGGCTGGGACGCGGGCTGTTCCTGCCGGCCCTTGTCAAACAGTTCCTTGAACTTGGCCGAAAGGCCGCAAAGCTTGCCATACAGATCGAAGGTGATAATTGTCCCTGGCGCGACACCCATGTAGGCGGTCATGTTCCTGGTCAGGACAAAGCTGTCCAGGAAGGCGGTTTTAACCGCCAGCGCAATCAACAGCACGATCACAAAGGCCGCCCAGGCGGGCCAGGAGAACAGCCGGAACACAATTCCAAGCGCGAGGAATAAAACAAGCGTGATGCCGGCCAAGCCCAGAATCACCATGGCCATCGTTTTGGCCGCGCTGGAAAGCAGGGTCTTCCAATTTTGCATGTAGATCACCATGCCGTCCGCCGCGCTTTTGAAAGCGCCCTGTTCCTTTTTATAGAACGTGTAACCCAGGCAGCATTCGTCTATGTAACCCAGAGACAGATCGACAAAAACCTGCGCAAGACCGGAAACGGCTTTGATGCCGGGAATAAAGCTGAGCAAATCTCCCAGCTTGCCGATTTTTCTTTGTATCTGCTTCACCGCCGCCGTGACCAGCTTATCCACGGCAAAATAGACGTTGGCGGTCGCGAAGCGCTCCGTCACCATCTGTTTGCCGTAGGCCAGCTGATTTTCCGGCACCCGCCCGGTCGTGATTGCTTCCGCAATGACCGCGATGTGCCCCGCTTTGAACAGATAGCCTATGTAGTGCATGATCAAAAAACGCACCGCGCCCGTGGCGCTCAGCCAGATAAGGAGCATCACAAGACTCACCATGTCACTGCGGAACAGCAGCGACAAGCCCATACAAATGGCGAACAGTACCGCCGAAATCAGCACCGTCACTAGGCCCAGCAACAGCTTTGCCCACACAAAGGGCATCGTCTTCGAAAAAATTTCCTCCGCTTTCACAGGTTCCGCCTCCCGTTATTCAAATATTTTGGTCAATAAAATTTTACCACGATTCAAGGCTATTTTGAAAGCCTTTATCAAAAATAACCGAAAAATCAGCCCTTCTTCCCCGGACCCAATCCCGCAGCCCGCAGCAGGCTATTGACCTCCTGCTCGGTCAGCTCCCGCCACTGCCCCTGGGGCAGCATCCCCAGCTTCAGCGGCCCCACCGCCTTGCGCACAAGCCGCAGCGCCTCCAGGCCCAGGGCCTCCAGCATTTTGCGTATCTGGCGGTTGCGGCCCTCATACAGCACGATTTCCAGCGCCAGGCGCTCCGGCTCCCGCAGGACGACGCTGACATCCGCCGGGGCAGTCATTTTCCCTTCAATCAAGATGCCGGTTCGCAGCTTGTCCAGCTGGATCTCGGTGATTCCCGGGCGGACGGTGACGCGGTAGGTCTTGGGGATGTGATATTTCGGGTGCATCATGGCGTTGGCGAACGCGCCGTCGTTGGTCAGGAGCAGCAGACCCTCCGAGTTGCGGTCCAGTCGGCCGACGGGGTAGACCCGCTCCGGGATATCCGCCACCAGCTCCGCCACGCAGTGACGGCCATGCTCGTCCGTCATGGTGGTGACATAACCCCGTGGCTTGTGCAGCATGATGTAGCGCTGTGTCCTTTCCCGGCGGATCTTTTGCCCCCCCACCGTCACCGTATCCCGGTAGGGTTGGATGCTGTCGCCGATGCGGGCGATTTGGCCGTTGACCCGCACCTGCCCGCCGGCGATGAGTTCCTCCGCCTTCCGGCGGGAGGCGATGCCGCACTCCGCCAGGTATTTTTGCAATCTGATTTTATCTTCCATGGGAAACCACCTTGTTGTCATGAATTTTTTATATGTTTTTGTAGGGGACGCAGTCCTCTGCGTCCTATTGGGAATTATCCTGCCAGATGTTCAGGGGACGCAGAGGACTGCATCCCCTACCCTACCCCGAAACAGCCGCCTGCACTTTTCCAGCAAGCTGTCTTTTTTCAGCTGTTTCTCTTCTTCGTTCTCCGGCAATAATTTTTGCGCGACCGCGACAGCCTCAGCCGTCACCAGCGGGACGGCGCAGACCACCTTTCCATCCTGGATGTAGCGGGCCTCCCCGGCTATCCTGCCCGCCTCCAGCGGCGCGTATTCAAACCGTTTGAGGCAAATCTCCCGCCGCAGATCTTCCGGCTCTTTCAGAGCCGCGCAGAGGGGTTTCTGCGCGCAGCGCAGGCCGACGCTTGCCTGCTCGCCGCCCGCCACGGGCAGGCGAATGCCGGACACATCCCCGTCCAGCATATAGCTTCGCACCAGAGAGAAGCCGTAGTCCAGCAGCTTCCCGTGGTCGGCCCAGTCGTCCGGGGCGCTGAGGGTGACGGCCACCAATGTCACGCCGTTTCGAGTCGCGGCGCTGACCAGGCAGCGCCCGCTCTTTTTGGTGAAGCCGGTCTTGATCCCGCTGCCGCCCGCGTAAGTCTTCAAAATGCGGTTGTGGTTGGAGAGCGTGCGCAGATAGGGCGGGTTCCCGAAGCGCACCTGGGCGATCCGCAGGGCGCAGACGCGGGCAAACTCCGGGTTTTCCAGGGCCGCGCAGCCGAGCAGCGCCATGTCGTAGGCCGTGGAATAGTGCTCCGGGTCGTCCAGGCCGGAGGGCGTCACGAAGTGGGTGTCGCGCATGCCGAGTTCCTGCGCCCGCGCGTTCATGCCGCCGGCAAATTTTTCGAGGCTCCCGGTCAAAGCGAAAGCCGCCGCGTTTGCCGCGTCGTTCCCGGACTTCAGCAGCATGCCGTACACCAGCCCGGAAAGCGTGACGCTGTCCCCCGCCCGCAGGCCCATGGAGGTGCCCTCCACCCGCAGCATGGCCTCCGTGACCCTGATTTCCCACAGGGGCATGCCCGCTTCCAGCGCCAGCAGCGCGGTCATGATTTTGGTGGTGCTCGCCATGGAGCGCCGCTCCCGCTCGTTTTTCCCGTAGAGTAATTCCCTGCTATCCGCGACCAACAGGGCCGCCGCTTTGGCGGATATTTCCGGCGGAATCGCCGCCTCTTCGAAGCTGTTCTCCTGCTCTGCTTCAGAAAGGGCCGGCGGTTCTTCTATTTCTCCGGAAACGCCCAAAAACCCCGCCGCCCGTACGGGGACAGGGAATGGGGTCAGCAGACACGCCACCGCGAGAACTATGCAAATTTTCCGGTACCGCACTGCCATTTTCGCCCCCGCATAGAGTGATTCTACCTACACTATATGCGGAGGGGAAACCAGAAATCAATCCAGGGAATCGAAATCCACGTCGTCCTTTTTATCAAACACTTTGCTCACGACGCTGCTCACCTTGTCGACCACGTCCGGCACCAGGCCAATAACGCGCTCAATGGAACCTTCCTCCGAGGAGATATGTTTGACGCTCACGTCCCCGTTTTGAATCACCAGGAAACAAATCGGCGTGATGGTGATGCCGGCGCCGCCGCCGCCGCCGAACAGCTCCGCGCTGGACTTGGAGGGGAAATCCGTGCCGCCGGAGGCAAATCCGTAGGTCACTTTGGAGACGGGAATCACGGTGACGTCCGGCCCGGCCTGAATCGGCTCCCCGACGATGGTGCTGACATCCACCAGATTTCTGATTCTTTCAATTGTTGTGCTGAGAATCCCGGATACTGACTGTTCTTTCATGTTAGCTTGCACCTTTCTGTATGTTCTCTTTCTGTTCCGCTTGTTGTTTTGGGGCTTTGTCCTCCGACGATTTGGCGCCTTTGTATAACTTCAGCAGCACCTTCCAGGCAAACTGCGCCGCCAGAATCACCATCGCGTTGGTCATATCAATCGGCCTGACAGAGAGCGTGCAATACAGCGCGGCCTTATCCTGCAGGGCCAGATAGTCCGGCTGGACATCCAGGTCATACCGCCGCACGCGCATCCCGGAGCAAATCTTTCCCATGCAGGGATACACGACCGCGCAGACTCTGCCGTATTTGATCGCGGTCGCCGCGGCGTCCTCGTCCGTCACGCTGATGTCCAGGTACAAATCGTGAATGACGATGGTCCGCCACATGCGCCCCAACATGCCGCCCAGCGCGTCCTTCACGGCGCCCAGCAGCTCCAGCACGCCGCCGAGTCCCTGATTTTTATAGAAGCGGGCCAGGATGTTGCCTCCGGGCTCCTTGGGCTTCGGCTCTTTTTTCTTCTTTTCCTCCGGCTCCTCCTTTTCCGGCTTCGGCTTTTTGGGCTTCTTTTCCGGCGCCGGATAGAGCTGGAACTTCAGGAACAGGTAGCTGGCCTCCACCCGCAACGACTCATCGTAGTCTATCACTGCCCGAATCCGGACGCAGAGCAGGCCCACAATCAGCGCGGCGAAACCCAGCAATATGTAGACGACTATCAAACGATCACCTCTTTAAAGTACAATGTAGGGGCGGGTTTCCATGCCCGCCCGTGAAATTCAGCGGTGGTTTACGGTCAGGGATGGAACCCTGACCCTACTGCGATTCTTCCCTTTCCGGCAAGGGTGGCAAATCTTCCAACGATTCCAGGCAAAAACAGCGTAAAAACTGCGCCGTCGTGCCGTACACCAGCGGCCGGCCGGGCAAATCCAGCCTGCCCCGTTCCTCAATTAAACCCCTTTGGCAGAGCGTGGCAATGACGCCGGAGCAGTCCACGCCGCGCACCTGCTCTATGTAGGCCTTCGTAATCGGCTGGTTGTAGGCGATGACCGCCAACACCTCGAAGGCCGCAGCGGACAGGGGCGTGTTCCGTTTGATTTCCATCACGCCGCGTATGGCCTGCGCATAGTCCTGCTTCGTGCACAACTGGTACTGTTCCCCCAGCCGCAGCAGGCAGATGCCCCGCTCCTGGGCGCTGAGCGCCTCCCGCAGAACCTCCAGCGCCTGCTTGACCTCTTCTGCGCCGGTCTCCAGCGCGTCGGCCAGACGCTTCAGTTCCAGCGGTTCCCCCGCAGAAAACAAAATCGCCTCCAGCGCGGCCGCCAGCGCCTGTATGGATTCCTCTTTTGGAGTCTCACTCTCCACGCTCAACTCTCCACTCTCCACTCTATTAAGCCCATTCATTGTCTATAACTGTATGATCCCCTTTCTCCAAAAGGCTTACCTGCACCGCCTCGCCTTCTCCGCTGACCGCCACCCGCTTGGCCTTGACGAGGGACAGGACGGCCAAAAAGGTCGCCACCATCTCGGAGCGGGAGCGGGTCTCCCCGAACAACAGCAGGAAGGGCTGCCTGCGCTTTGCGCCCAACAGTGTCAGCACGTGGTTGATGCGGGAGGACACCGAGACGATTTTGTGCGCGATGATGCCGGAAAAGGCCTCCAACGGCGGAGGCAGCTTCCGCTGGTGCTTGCCGGCCGCCACGAAGTAGTAGCGCAGCAGCTCTATGGGCTCGTGCAGGCGGCGGTACAGCAGGTCCATCTGCGTCTCCTGGGGGTCGCGGGAGAAGTAGGAGAAGCCCTGCGCCATTTCGGAGAGTTTTCCCGCCATCCGCTTGCAGTCCTGGTATTCCAGCAGCTCTCCGCGCAACTCCTCCGCCAGCTGCTCCGCCTCCTCGTGCACGGGCAGAAGGGACACGGTCTTGATGTAGACCAGGCGCGCCGCCATCTCCAAAAAGTCGCTCGCGACTTCCAAATCCGTCTCCCGGAACTTCCGGATATAGCTCAAATACTGCTCCACCAGCTCCAGAATCGGCACGTCCGTAATGCTGAGCTTGCGTTTGCTGATGAGGTGCAGCAGCAGATCCATCGGCCCCTCAAAGCCCTCGAGTTTATAGGTCGGTTTTTCCATAGGCTCCCTTACTTCAGGCATTTACATTCTTTTTTTCCACCCCGCCACTGCGTGGCACCCCTCCACGGGAGGGGAATTTATGAAAAGCGGTTTATTTCGCGATCAAGAAAAACGGTAGCCCGGCAAGAAATCTGAGGGCTCCGAACACCAAGCCGGACAGGAACTGTAAAGGCACACTCAACACGCCAATCCACAATAAGAACATGACCCCAATCGCGATATAGCGCTCATATTGCATAACTTTAAAGTAATATTTGCTCGGCAGGACGAGGTTCAATATCCGGGAGCCGTCCAGGGGCGGCACCGGCAGCAGGTTGAATACCGCCAGACTGACATTGATGTAGGCGGCCATCCAAAAGAAGTTTGCCGCCACCACAACTACATCGGCGCCACCGCCCGCAAACAGCATCGCTATGTTGGAGAGCAGCAGGAACAGAATCGCCATCAACAAATTGGCGGCCGGGCCCGCCGCCGCCGTCAGGGCCATGCCCGTTTTGCTGTTCTTGAAATTGCGCGGATTGACCCGCACGGGTTTCGCGTAACCGAAACCGACCAGGAAAATCATCAGGGCGCCGATGAGGTCGATGTGCCGCAGCGGATTCAGGGTCAGCCGCCCCTCCAGGCGGGGCGTTTGGTCGCCCAGTTTGGTCGCCATCCAGGCGTGGGCATATTCATGGATCGGGAGCGTGCAAAATACGACGAAAATCGTGGCGCAGAGCTGGATTGCCGTATCCATGGAAATCCCGCCGCCGTTCAATAGCGTTCTCAGCATTGCCGTTACTCCTTTTTCCCTTGGGCGTTTTTTTCAGCCGTGACGAAACGCGCCACGCCCCGGAAATCATTGTGTATCGAGGTCTTCATCCGCCGTGCTTGAAACAACAGGCTTGTGACAGCTTCCGCCTGGCCTTCGCCGCACTCCAGCGCCAGCAGGCCTCCGGGTTGCAGGCCGTCCAGCCATTTGTCCGCGATTCCGCGGTAGAAATCCAGGCCGTCCGCCCCGCCGTCCAGCGCGACTGCGGGCTCCCGCTGCACTTCCCGCTGCAGGCCGCACAGTTCCGCCGCCGGGATATAGGGCGGGTTGGAAACCAGGACATGCGCCCTCCGCGGAACGGCTCCGGCCGCAAAGCCCTCATATACATCTCCAAGTATACAATATGTGTTCGCCAGATGCAACCGCTTCTCGTTGATTTTTAAAAAGCGAAAGGCTTCTTCCGACTTTTCGAGCAGATACACCGTCGCCCCGGGGCAGCTTTGCGCGACCGAAAAGCCGATACAGCCGCTGCCGGCGCACAAGTCGACCACGATTGGATTGGTTTGCGCCTGCGCCGCCTCCAAGGCCAGCCGCGCGAGGGCCTCCGTCTCCGGACGGGGAATCAGCACCCCCGGCCCAAGCTGCAGCGTGATATCCAGAAAATCCCATTCGCCCAGAATATATTGCAGGGGCTCCCCCTCTATTCGCCTTCGCAGAAGCGCGTAATAGCAATCCCGCGCCGCGGCGTCCTCCGTATGGAGCAACAGCCCCGCCCGGTCCTGCTCCGTGGCGACCACCAGCAGGCAGTCCGCCTCAAAGCGGCTGTTTTCTATGCCGGCAGCTTGCAATTCAGCCGCGCCCTGTTTGCGCAATTGACCAATTGTCATGAGGGCGCCGCTTCGCCCAAGGGCGTTTCCCCCTCCCTGGCCGGCAGCAGCGGTTCCGGCTGCTCCAGGGGCATGGTCTCGCGGATTTCCTCCGGCTCCGCCTGCTTCTCCTGGGCGGGGTCCACCGCCTCCAGGGGGTCTTTGCCCATGCCCAAGGCAGCTTTCAGGGCCTCTATGGCCACTTCGATCATCTCGTCGTCCGGCTCCGCCGTGGTGATGCGCTGCATCCAGATGCCGGGAGCCGTCAGCACGCGGGTAAACCAGTTCTGGTATTTGCCCGCGAGCATGATGCACTCGTAGCCTGTGCCGAGGATGAAGGGCAGCATCAGCAGCTTCACCAGCATCCAGACCAAGCGCATGTTGGGCTCCCTCAACACGGGAAACAGCGTAGAGATCAGCACGGAGACAAAAATACTCAATAATATCGTGACAAAGATGAAGCTTGTGCCGCAGCGGGGATGGAAGCGCTTTTGCTTCCGGACATTTTCCACCGTCAGCTCCTCCTGAGCCTCGTAGCAGAAGATGCTTTTGTGCTCCGCCCCGTGGTACATGAACACCCGCCGGATTTCCTTCATCCGGGCCACGAGAGCCATGTAGCCGACAAACAGCGCCACCCGCAGCAGGCCCTCCGCCAAAGCCTTATAGGGCAGCAATTCCACCGGAACGACGTGGTTGAGGGAATCGAACAGAAAACTCGGCAGCCAGAGGAACAGGCCGAAGGCCATCACGATGCCGAGGACCGCGGAAATGCCGCCGATGACCGCCATCATCTTCGGCCCGAGGTGTTCCGTCAGCCACTTGTCCAGCTTCGACATGTTTTCAGTGTCGTCGTCCTCGAAATCGAGGGTCGTCTTTTCGGCGGACTCCATCAGGCACTTGCAGCCGAATACCTGGGTCTCCACCATGTTGACAATGCCCCGGAGAAAGGGGATTCCCAAAATTTTATATTTATTTTTCAGGCGCTTGAATTCCTTCATCTCCGTTTGAATCGAGCCGTCCTGCAGGCGCAGTGCCATGGCGGTGCCGGAGGGCCCCGTCATCATGACGCCCTCCATCAAAGCCTGCCCGCCCACCGGCGCGTACTTAGTTTTCTGTTTGCTCATGCGGTGTTTCCCCTTCTTCCGGAATGCCTTCGTCCGGTATCGTTATTTTTTCGGTCTGGAACAGGAGGGCAACCGTGGTACCGGAGCCGTAAATGCTGTCTACCGACAGTTCCCCGCCGTGCAGTTTGACGATTTCGTCCGCCACCGCCAGACCGATTCCCGCACCGCGCACGGCGGCGTCCGCCTTATAGAACTTCTCCTTGACCCGCGGCAAGTCCTCCGTGGCGATGCCCCGGCCGGTATCGCTGATGGCGATTTCCAGCGAGGTTTCGCTCTTCACTTCGGCAATAATAATAATTTTCCCGCCGGGTTCGTTATATTTGATGGCGTTGTCCAATATATTGACAAACACCTGGCGGATGCGGTTGGCGTCCCCCTCCATGGGAATCGGGAAGTGGGGCACATTGTAAACCATCTCAATGCCCTCGCGGATGGCGCGCTCCTTCATGGTGAACACGATTTCGTCCAGCTCCGCCAGCACGTCGATGCGCTCCACCTTCATTTTGAGCCTGCCGCTCTGCATCCGGGAAAAGTCCAGCAGCTCCTCCACAATGCCGGAGAGGCGCGTGGACTCGTTGATGATGACGTTGATGCCACGCTTGCTGCTGATTTCGTCCGTATCCCCGAGTTGCAGCAGGGTCTCCCCCCAGCCCTTGATGGCGGTCAGCGGCGTGCGCAGTTCATGGGACACGGTGGAGATGAAGTCGTTTTTGATGCGGTCCGCCGTCTCCAGCTCCTCTGCCATGTGGTTGATGGTTTCGCAGAGGGCGCCCAGTTCGTCGTCATAGTAGTATTGGCTGATACGCGCCTGTAAATCGCCGGAGGCGATGCGCTGCGCCGTCACGCTGATATTCTGGATGGGCCACACAATGGAGCGGATGAAGAAAGAACCGGAGAGCAGCACCAGCAGCGCGACCAGCAGGCAGGACAAAATGACCAGGAAAACGATCATCCAGAGCTGGGCGTCAATTTCCTCCAGGGAAATCATATAGCGCACCGCGCCGACAATTTTCCCCTCCGACTGCGTGAGCGCGACAGTGGCGGCCATCACCCTTTCCCCGGAATCCAGCTTTAAGGACATCGGCTTGGACTCCCCCGTCCGGCTGCCGAGCGCCTCGTTGAAATCCGGCATTTGGTAGATCTTCTCGTGCTCAAAGCCACTGGACGAGAGCAGCACCTTTCCGGAGGCGTCTAAAATCCAGACGCCCATTTTATCTTTTCCCTCAAAATTCTCAATAAACTCACGGCCGCCCTGGGTCAGGATATCTTCCGCCGTGCCGCCGTAGAGACTGAAAAACGTATTGACCACGTCGCTGGTTGTGGATTCCAGTTTCTGCCTCACGGAGCTGTAATAGTTCTGGCGCGCGGTAACAATCACGGCGGCGGACACGACAAGCAATACCGACAGGATAACCCCGAAGGTATTTATAATCCACCGTTTTGTGATTCCGCCCAGTTTCATTGTAAAACCATCCACATGACGAATTCCTCGGTCGGGGATGGAACCCCGACCCTACACAATCCTGTCCCTGATCCCTGAACACCTGCATCCTGTTACGGAACCCATTTATAGCCGATGCCCCAGACCGTAGTCAAATATTTTGGTTTGGAAGGGTCGTTTTCGAGTTTCATGCGCAGGCGCCGGATATTGACGTCCACGATTTTTTCTTCCCCCAAATAGTCCTGTCCCCATATCCTATCCAGGATATCCGTCCGGCTCAGCGCGTTGCCTTGGTTGGTCAGAAAGTACTCCATGATCTGGAATTCCACATAGGTCAGCTCCACCAGGCGGCTGTTTTTCTTGAGGGTGCGGCTGCGCAGGTTGAGATGAAAATCGCCGGAGGTCAATATGTTCTCGTCTTCTTCCACGCCCTCCTTCTCATGCATGGCGACCCTGCGGAAAATGGCGTCCACCCGCGCGGTCAGCTCCGAGGGGGAGAAGGGCTTGGTGATGTAGTCGTCCGCGCCCATCATGAGTCCCGCGACCTTATCCATCTCCTGGGTTTTGGCCGTCAGCATGATGATGCCGAGATTATCGCTGAACGCGCGCAGCTGCTTGCAGAGCTCCAGCCCGTCCATGCCCGGCATCATGATATCCAGGAGCGCGATGGAAAATTCGCCGTCATAGGCCTGGTATTCCCGCAGAGCCTGCTCGCCGTCCGCCGCCTCCACGACTTCATAGCCGTTGCGCTGCAGGTTGATAACAATAAATTCCCGGATGGAGTGCTCATCCTCCGCTACCAATACCCGTTTCATCCGCCCACTCCTTCGTAATGTTTGATATATTCCGTCAGAAAGGCCTCGTCCAAATTAATTTCCTTGCCCGCCTTCGTAATATTGGCAAGCGTAACGGCGCTTTCCGTTTGGAACAACACTTTGTAGCTGTTATAGGGTTCCGACCACAGGGCGTCCGGCGCGACCGTGACCACGGTGAACAGCTCGTCCCCGCGCTCCCCGCTGTCCGCGTCGTAGGCGCGCACACGCATCAGACGCTGCGTCTCGTCGCTGGTGACGGCAATCAGCTCCCGCAGTCCCTCGGGGATCACAAAATAATAAGAATCCGGCAGCACCATGGCACACAGGAAGCTCTCCGCGTCGCTGCCGTCCAGGCGCACACTCGTCCACCGGGTCAGGTAATAGGGCAAATCCCGCGCTTCACCCTCCCGGATGGTTCGCCCGCCCGGCATTTCGCTGAGGGAGGGAATTTCAATCACGCCGTCGTTGTTGATATCCATAGACGGATATCCGATGCCACGCAGCGTCTTGATATTGGTCAGGCGCAGGGGGTCCAGCAGGGGTGTATTCAACTTTTGTGCCTTCGCGTCCCAGTAGAGCAGTTCCGTAATCATCTGCGTATCGCCCTTGTAGGCGTCCACGTAGACCCGCAGGGGGACATCCGCGGCCGCCTTTTCCGTTTTGATTTTTCCGTAGGCGCTCACATCTGCGTCCAAAGGCGTCTCCGCCACGCAGGACAGCGTGTAGGTTTCCCGGTTCAGCTTCAACACCCGCGCGACCGACTGCGGGCGCTCCTCCAGCAGTTCCTGGGATATGAGAAAAATCTCCGTCTGGCCGTCGTTGTCGATATCTGTGACATCCATCACGGTGACAGGCTCTATGCACAGGGAGTTAATTTTCGGCCTCTCCCCCGCCTCATCGTAGCGGTACACCGTGAGCACGCGGTTGGTCCTGCTGTCCAGCACGTTCCAGGTCACCAGGATTTCTTCTCTGCCGTCTCCGGATAAGTCAGCGAAGTCCACCGCGTACACATCGCTGCCGGAGCCCGACAAGTCCTCCACGAGCTCCCAGGCGTCTTCCACGCGCCGGAACACAGCCATGCGCAACGCGGCCCGGTCCGTCTTCTTCTCAAAAAAGACCAGAGCCTCTTTCGTTCCGTCATGGTTGATGTCATAGGTGATGAAGGCGGAACGGTACTTCCCGGAGAGCGGGGATTTCAAGACCGCGTCGCCGACGTAGGCCCGAAAAGTCTCCTGCAGGTGTTCATCGTCGAAATCGAAGGGTGCAGGAGCCCGCATGAGCTCCTCAATGGGCCGCAACAGCCGAAAGCCGCAGCCGCTGAGCAGCGTCAACAGTATAAAAGCACAGAGTGCCAAAGCCGCGACGCGACGCATTCCGCTCTCCTCCCCTGTTTTGATGATTTCATAATATTATAACATAACGCAGGTGGTTTTATCAAACGAAAAATGGAAAAATAAATTAGACTTCTTTTAACAACGCTTTGAAGGCACTCCCGGACAAAATGCGTGATTGACTTTAGCACATGCATTTGCTATGATTTAGTTTGTGCAGACAGGGATTTATACCGCGCCGCACGATGCGGCGGGTTGGAGGTAACCGTGAAGAAGTTCTTATATCGGGTATTCTGCGGTTTTTTGCTGGGGCTTAGCGTATTTGCTCCCGGCTTCAGCGGCAGTTTTCTCGCCATTGTCATGGGCATCTATCAGGATATTGTGCGCATTGCATCCAATCCTTTCAAGCGCCTGAAAGAAAACATTATATTCTGCATTCCGCTGGGCATCGGCGCCGCCATCAGCGCAGTCTTCTTCGTGATTGCTTTTAAGTATTTATTTGCCACCTATGAGAAGGCAACCTACCTTCTCTTTGTGGGCCTGATTACCGGAAATCTGCCCGTGATTTTCTCGGAGGTAAAACAATGCGGATTTAAGAGGCGGTATCTGATTGGAGGAGCCGGCGCTTTTGCCGCAGCGCTCGCGCTCGGTATTTTCGCGCTGGGAATCGAACAGTTGGCAGGAGCCGAAGGCTTTACCGCCGGGTTGCCCGTTCTGGCACTCAGCGGTTTTGCGGGTGGCGTAGCCGCTTTGATTCCCGGAATGAGTATTTCGCTGATTTTGATCCTGATGGGGGTTTACAGCCAACTGCTATTTGCCGCTGAATCCTTTCTGCGTTTCAACTTCAGTTATCTATTTCCGTTTGGGCTTTTCGGCGCCTTCGCCCTTGCCGGCCTAGTGCTCACCTCCCGGGGAATCAAATTTATATTTGATAAATATCCCGGTTTTGCCAATTCATTGGTATTCGGATTTATGTCAGGTTCCTTGATAGGCATCCTGATACAGAGTCTGCAGTTACCGGACGCCAATTTCAACTGGCTGTTAGGCGGAATTATGCTGGTTGCGGGGCTTGGCATCTCCATGCTTTTTGTGGTGCTGGGAAGATCTATGGAAAAATCATAGGTTTTTCCGAAAAAATTTTTGTTTTTTGCATTGCTTTTTTTGACTCACTGTGATAGAATAAAAAATGAAAAGCAGGAAATCTGCTCGTTTTACAAATATGCGGATATGGCGGAATTGGCAGACGCGCTAGATTCAGATTCTAGTGAGGGTTTCCTCATGGAGGTTCAAGTCCTCTTATCCGCACCAAAACAAATACCATCTATTGATAAACCAGTAGATGGTTTTGTTTTTGCTTGATAATGCTGGGTTTTCTAGGCTTCGTCAGAACAAAATTGGCTCTGTATTAATTTATGGCAATAGTAAAAACGGTATTTATTGAGGACGGAGGGACTTGACTTTGCTCCAAATGTTGGGTGTAAAATGGTCAAATAGTTAAATTTGAACACAGCAAATGGAATTTTCGGGTGCATGGAGCCTTCAAATCGTGGAAATTGTAAAAATCGAAAAAATAACCAGCAACTTATTCCGTCACATCGAACAAAACTGTATGATTCACAATGCTGTAGCAGATATTGTGGTGTCTACGAATATGGCCGCAAAAACCGATTATTGCGGTATGGTCAGTAGCTTAGACAACCCGTGCCCTTGCACGCACACATTCTTAACAATGGTAATATTATAATTTTTTTGCAAAGCGATATTCCCGCTCTATCCCGGCAAATCGAGCGGCGTTGACAGGGAAATTTTCATCATCAGGATATTTGTTAAATGAATTATCGAAAATAAAATTTGTAGAGACACGGTCCTTTGTACCGGTGTCGTGAATAAAAAGTGGGATTGCTACGGAATGAACCATATTTTCACTTACATAGAATCCTCCGGTCGCTTCGTCCAAATATATACCACCGGGAAAACCGTGCCGCACATGAATTAGATGTTCTTCTTCTCCGGTAACATTTACAATTTCGTCATTTTGCATATATGCTATTAAATATTCATGTGGGAGATAGACTTTCGTGATCCGCGTTTCATTATGCTTTTCTCCTGAAAAGCAATTGTCGTGAACATAGTTTCCTTTTATCATCGAGCCGTTTTGCAATCCCAACGTATAAATACCGGCTCCGTCGTGCAGCTTCTCCATGACATTATGAATATGATTATAGGATACGCTGTTGCGCATGCAAATGGTAGGTTTTATGTATTTAGGCGGCGGTTCTGCATTTTTTAAATAATGGCAAGTTTCACGCCCTGGTTCATACACCCCCCAACCCCAACCCAATGAAATTCCGGTGTAGGAAGCGTGTTCAATTTCGTTGTGGGTAATATCGACGTCTTGCACATACCCCGCAATGATCCCCACCGAACCTTTGAATTCCGCGCCAATGCCGGTTAAATAATTGTTGCTGATTACAATGGTTCTTGTAATTTCACGAAAATCATCCGGATGGGCATCTTTTTCCCCTCCGAAACTGCCGATTTGTATTCCACTTCCGGAAACATCCTCAAACTTACAGGCGTTGATAATAGAAGAAGACACACCCTGACCTATATCAATCGCATTTGCGCCAAGCCGCGTAAATTTGCAATATTCAAACCGCACATTTTCACACATTGTTAACGATACAGCGCTTTCTGCTTTTCCGTCAACCAGCATATTTGCCTGTATTTCGGCGTATCCATTTTCAGAAGGCGAAAGCCACGAAGAATAGGCAAACGTTAATCCCGACACAGTAATGTTTTCAACAGGCTTATCCGGGGTACCCATGATATCAATGAATTTTTTTGTCCTGGGCAAAACGCAATCCGCGGACGAAATATCTTCGTTCTCAAAGGGCATGTAATACAAAAAACGTTTTACGCGGTCAATGTACCATTGTCCGGGCTTTTCAAGCAATTCATATGCGTTTTCAATATAATTTGGACTTCCGATTTGTACCCCGCCTTTTGTCAAGCAATTCCTGAAACAAGGTTCCCGCATTTTAACAAAGGCTTTCCCTTCGGCATCTTTTGCAGGAATGATATCCTCTACCGGTACGATACAGTGGGTCCATCCCACATCATATACAAATTCAATGTCGGATTTATTACGCCAAGTTAGAAGTTCCAATTTCGTTGTGAAATAACCGTCATAAACATTTAGCATTTTATTTTCAGATTTCATTTCTTCAACTTTATTCGCAAATCGCATAGTAGGATCGTCCAAGAGTTTCCAGCCATCATTTGGAATAACAGAACTACGTGCACGCTCGGCTCGTCTTCCGTTTATATAAAAATTACGCGCATATTCGATTTGATCCGGCAGGGCTGCGCACAGTAATCCTGGACGTTCGGGATCATTTGCCGCTCGCCATCCGGTTATGTTGACACCGCCTGAAATAATCGGACGTGTGCCATGCGCTCCACGGATTGAAATATGAGATTTTTTGATGTTCCATGTATCATATTCGCAATATAAACCGTCATTTAAAATTATTTCCGTGTTTTCGCCGGCTATTGACAAAGCATGGCCAACCGTTTGGAAAGGCGCTAAGGAACTCCCGCTATTTTTATTGCTTCCATTCGGATCAACATAAATCTTTTTCATACAAATACCCATTTCTTTCTGCGAAAGGCACAAAACGGTATAAAGCCGGGGTGTGTCTTTGTTTTTTACACTGTTGCAATGTGCTTTGAAGGCAGGGGTACACTACAAAGCACGGGGAGGCGAGTGGAGACGGCAGGAACGCCGTCTCCATCCAGTGATGGCATGGACACGCGGCTCCACCTCATAAAGTCAACAGTTTAAAAAATATTTTTACCATAACATCGGAGGAATGTCAAGGCGTTTCTGGTTCTTTCCAAAATTAATTGAAATATTTGCGTTGCTCCAGCATCAAAGTCTTGCGCCTCAGTAGATCGAAGCTGCATCTCCCGAACATGATTCTCTTGTATAATTT
>Ga0123353_10003125_pt1 | contig 20782 bp, 14 predicted proteins | sample TergutLab28metaG_3_FD_92763 | JGI IMG/M metagenome (GOLD analysis project Ga0123353, IMG submission 92763) | Labiotermes labralis P3 segment gut microbial communities from Petit-Saut dam, French Guiana - Lab288 P3 | ecosystem: Host-associated > Arthropoda: Insects > Digestive system > Gut ... | reverse complement strand
CCCGAACTTGGCGGGTTGCTTGAGGCGGCCAAGACCGATGCCGCTATCATGAAACAGGCCACCGAACGGGCGGAAGCCTACATGAAACTCCCAGGCACGACGATGAAAGCCGCTCCTCCATGGGGTACTGAGTCCAACATGGATTTCGTCGTCAACTGTTTTGTGCTTGACAAGGTCTTTCGCCAGATCATGGCTGAGGCCGGTTGTCGCAATCTTACAATCAACAGTTGCATGGGCACCATCATGCAATACTCCAAAACCGCCGCGTGCCTGACGCTGACGACTCTCAATGACGATGGTTATCTCGCGTTTTGCGAGTCGGACTTTGTGGTCATTCCCGCAGGCATCCTGCTGGGCAACATCACGGGAAAGCCCGTGTTTCTTTGCAATCCGTGTTACCCGCACGATCAGATTCTCACCTTTGCGCACTGCACAGGACCGCGAAAGATGGACGGCAAGAATCTCGAACCTGCTTACATTGTGAGGCATTACGAGTCCGACTTCGGTGCCGCGCCCAAGGTGGAGTACCCGACAGGTACGATTTTCACGGCCATTTCCCCCGATTTCGAGTCGAAAAACTGGTTTGGTTTGCGTGCCGAAGTCGTTGAAGCACCGTTCCGCCCGATCTGCACGACGCAGATTGATGTCAAGTACAATTGCCCATCGGCAGAACTCGCTGCACGTATGCACGGCTTCCACTGGATGTTGGGCTATGGCGATTACAGGAAGGAACTCGGCTACGCCCTCCGTCGCGTCGGAATTTCCTGGGATAACGTGGACTAGAGTTTACAATTATCAGTCGCCGAATATCAGTTTGTTGTTAGGGGTCATTTGGAAATAGAATACTTAAATGTGTGGATTCAAAACGTTTGATTGGCAAACGAATTTCACAAGAGTTTTGTTTATGGAAAGTCGACAAATCCGCATTGGTGTAACCCATTTTGTTTTCAATATGTTTTTCCAAATATCCTCTAATCGCCTTTTTATGAAAGGTAATGAGAGGTTAGGTTTGGAGGCTGAAAGGAATGGGAGTGGGTGTGTACTGCCTTTACCGTATCCCCGCTGATGGAAACGGAGCGGTGGATGCTCGTATCATATCGACCATGATACCGGTAATATGATTTTTATGGTGTGGGCAATTTTGTGTTCACCGTGGTTCCGGAGGATTATGAAAGGGTGGAGCGGGTCACCGGAAGACGAAGCGCAAACCCCTGGTGATTAGGAGTTTGTTCAGGTTGCGCTACCGTTTTCTGTCGAAATACCTAACACGGCCGATCGAATTTCCGAATCTGTTGGTCACGCCGTGATCGTTCTGCCTTGATACCAAAAATTAAATTTTACATGACACTAGTGCTTTGTTCGCATTAAAAACTGGGAAAGCCGTCGCGCAATTCGACGGCGGTCACGCCGTGACCGCCCTACCATGATACCAAAATTAAAACTTGCCAAAGCACTAGCCCCGATATTGCAACGGGGACAGACTGTGTTCGAAAATTACAATGAAGCATGTAAAACACATGTTATTGACCATATCAATTTCGCTAAACGAACACTGATTTCTCTGCCCTTTCAGTGTGTTTGAGGTTTGAGAACAGGTTTAATGGGCGCGGAAAGTCTATTGACCGTTCCCATGGATTTTACTATACCACGAAGAAAATTTTGGAGACAAAGATGAACAGACGTAGTTTTATGAAAACCGGTGCCGGCGTTGCCGCGCTCGGTATGTCCCTGCAAGGTATGAGCCAGATCGTTCATGCCGCAGACGAAGTCAAGAAAATCCCGCTCGCCGTAGGGCTTTACAGCGTGTTCGAAGAAGTGGCCGAAAATCCGGAGAACGCATTCAAGACCATCGCCGAGATTGGATATAAAGGTGTTGAATTCGCCGGTCGCCATGAACACAAGGCCGACTACCTGCGAAAGGTGTTGGACGACAACGGGCTTGTTTGCTGCGGATCCCACTTGTATCCGATTGATCAGCTGCTTGGCGACGAGTTCAAAAAGACGGTGGAATTCAACCAAATATTGGGTAATAAATACCTGATTCTGGCGATGGGGTTGGAATACGCTCTCGATACAAAAGATGGTGCTCAAATGACGTGCCACTTGATCAACGAATTGGTTGACAAAGCGGCGGAGCACGGGATGCTTGTCGGTTACCATACCCATGCAGGTGATGTGAAAAAAGTCGATGACACGACGCGGTGGGACCGGCTCTTCTCACAAACCAAGAAGGAATTCATCCATCAAATTGACAACGGCAACTGTGCCGACGGCGGCGGCGACGCGATCGGATATGTCAAGCGTTATCCCGGTCGCTCAAAGACGGTTCACCTGAAACCTTTTGAACGTCCCGGTCCTCAAAGCACAACGGTCATCGGCGAAGACAAATTCGATTGGCCCACCTTCCTTGATGCCTGCGAAACCGTCGGCGGAACCGAGTGGTACATTGTCGAGTTTCGATTCGATAAAGAACCCGATGACCCGTTTGCCGCCATCAGGGGTTGTTATGAAGGACTCAAAAAACTTGGCCGAGCGTAAGCACTCGCGTGGAAATATACTGAAAACGAGGGGTAAAACGCTCCTTGATTTTTGTGGAAAAACCGACAATTTGTTCCCGTTTACAGATGTGGTATAGCCCAACCAAGTGTGCCGGGAAAAAATGGACCGGCCCCCCGTCCCCTTTTGAAAAGGATAACAAACATGAAAAACAGAACCTTCCTCCTTGTTTTTGTGCTCTTTTTTGTGCTCTTTGCACAACTGGCGGCAGCACAATCCGAAAACGAAATTCGTTTGCTGGTGAGAACCGATGATGTCGGTTCGTTTACTGCCGCAAACCATGCGAGTATCGATGCGATCAAAAATGGGATCGCGCGTGCCCCCCAAGTGATGGTCCCTTGTTCGTGGTTTCCGGAAGCCGCGAAATTGCTGAATGAAAATCCTGATATCGAAGTGGGGATACACCTGGTGTTGACCAGCGAATGGATCAACTGCAAATGGCGACCGCTGACCCAAGCACCGAGTATTACCGACGAAGATGGATATTTTTATTCTTACACATGGACGGGATGGTCAGGGGATTACTCTGAAAACAGTTCGCTCAAAGAGGCAAAATGGAAACTCTCCGAGATAGAAGCGGAGTTTCGGGCACAGATTGAAATGGCAAAAAAGTGGATTCCCCGTGCATCCTATATTTCGGATCACATGTACTGCGCGGATTGGAACGACGAGATAAGAGAAATGCTGTACAGGCTTGCCGACGAATATGACTTGGTCTCGTTCGTGGAAAATAAGAACATGCAACACCTCCCGGCAGCAGATGTCAAGAGCGACAACCCCGATCCGCACGAGAGACGTGTCGCCGAGTTTATTTCGACACTTGATCAATTGGAGCCCGGCAAGACTTACTTTATGTATATGCATCCAGCCCTCGATACTCCCGAAATGCGGACTGTGTATCATTATGGTTACGACACCGTTGCGCGGGACAGGTCTGCCGAGCACAAACTGCTTGTCGACAAAAGAGTGGCGGATGCAATCAAACAGAAAAGCATCAAATTGATAGGTTATGCCGATCTTATTCCGGAAGTAAAAGCCGCAGAAGTCAAAGTGGAAAAGTAATAGAAGTGCTTTCAGAGCATGTGACGTAAGCCGGTGCCCTATGAAGTACTCACGAACGATTCATGCTCCGGATTTTGGAACAACTTTTTGAAAAACTCAAAGACAAAAGGACACTATGAAAACCAACACTTCACGACGCAATTTTTTGAAGGGTACCACACTGGCGGGTGTCGGCGTTTGGGTTGCCGCCGGATTAACACCCAAAGTCAGTGCCTCACCTAACGAACGCATCGCCTTCGCAGGAATCGGTGCAGGCGGAACAGGAGGTGCCAATGTTGACGAAGCAGCCCGATTCGCCGACATCGTCGCAGTCTGCGACGTGGACAAACTCAGCCTTAATGCTGCCATGCATAGGTATCCCAAGGCGAAACCGTACACCGATTACCGCAGACTCTTTGACGAGATGGAAAAAAGCATTGATGCGGCAACAGTCGGTACTGCCGACCACATGCATGCACCCATAGGGCTTATGGCAATGCGACTGAAGAAGCACGTCTATGTCCAGAAGCCGCTTGCCCGAACGATGTACGAATGTCGGCTCATGGCGAAGGTCGCCAGGGAGACAGGCGTTTGTACCCAGATGGGTAACCAGGGAAGTTCCGACGACGGACTCCGCCGTCATGCCGCTGAACTGAAAGCTGGTCTTCATGGCGACATTAAGGAAATTCACGTTTGGACAGATCGCCCCATCAAATGGTGGCCTCAGGGACCGGATACGATCCGCACCATGAAGGCATATGAAGAAAAAGTCCGCAAAGAAAACCCGGATGAAGCGGAAAAACTGATTGCCGAAATGAAAATTAAATCGGAAAACGCGTTCGACCGGGTGGATTGGGGCCTTTGGCTCGGCGTTTCCAAGCCGCGCGAATTTTTTCCCGGCGTTGACCTGAGTATTTATCATCCGCACGGCTGGCGCGGATGGTGGGACTTCGGAGCCGGGGCCCTCGGCGATATGGCGTGCCACCTGCTCAACGTGTACATGAAGGCTCTCGATCTCAGTGCACCGTCCTCAGTCGTTGCCCGGACATCCGGTCATGACTTCGACGTTTTTCCGCTGTCGTCCGAAATCGTGTTCGAGTATCCCGATACGCCAGCGCGAAAAGGTTTCAAGTTTGTCTGGTACGACGGCGGTTGGACTCCAAGTCGGGAATTTATCAACGAGCATAAGCTTGACTATCCCGATCCTATGCCGACCGGCGGCGAAATCGTTATCAAAAGCGACAACAACAGGAGGGAAGACATTACGGTGCCGGAAGTGCAATACGCTCCTAAGTATCCCAACGAGGACGGCAGCATCGCCGAGCCGCAACACGCCGGTCTTCGTCATATGTTTGAATTGGTCACCGCGATCAAGGAGAACAATCCGGAACGGTGCTTCTCGAACTTCCCGAACCAAGCCGGTCCGCTCACCGAAGCGATGTTGCTGGGCAACTTGGCCGTTTGGACGGCCTCAAAGCCGAACGAATGGGGGGAAAAGGTTTTTTGGGACTCGGCCAATATGAAGATTACGAATCTCGCCGACCTCAAAACACCGGGCGTTGCCGACTTGATCAAACCCGTCTATCGCGAAGGGTATGTCTTGGATTAATTTGGATTAATTCAGATGGTAGAACATGGAAATTCTGTAATTTTTTGGAAAGAGTATATAGGAGGAAAAAATGAGTACGAATAACTTTCATACTGGGAAATTGGAAACTATGGCTACCAAGTCTTCATCGAATTGGAGACGTTTCATGACCGCGTCGTTAGCGGTGTGTTTATTTTGGAGCTGTCTTAGTCTGACATTTTTCCCCTCGATTTGCCGCGCCGAGAGTGGCGATGGCAAGCAAGCGGGCGAGCGGATGGTACTGTCGATCAATGGAGTTGAGTATCCTTTCCGTTGGTGTCCTGCGGGAACATTTACGATGGGCAGCCCCGCCGATGAGCAGGAGAGATACAGCGACGAGACACAGCTTCGGGTTACACTGACACGGGGGTTTTGGATGCTTGAAACCCAGGTCACTCAAGCGATGTGGACAGGCGGCGAAAAAAACGGACGACTTCCGTTTAATGACGCGACTTGGTTTGCCTGCCGGGACTACGTTCAAAAGTTGAACGGTTTGGGCGTCGCTCCAGAGGGATATCGTTTTTCGTTACCGTCGGAGGCGCAGTGGGAGTACGCATGCCGGGCGGGAACAATGACACCGTTCCATTTTGGTTCGGTGCTCGACGGGGACAAAGCCAACTTTGACGGGAACTATCCTTATGGAACGACGACGAAGGGGAATACCCCCGGTAAACCGGTGGAAGTGGGATCGTATCCCGCGAATGCCTGGGGGTTGTACGACATGCATGGCAATGGATGGGAATGGTGTTCGGACATCTACGGTGCCTATCCGGAGGGAAATGTGACTGATCCGCAGGGGGCTTCTTCAGGTCGGTATCGGGTGATGCGAGGCGGGTACTGGCACAGCAGTGCCGCGAACTGTCGATCTGCGGCGCGGCGAGGCGAGCCTTCAGGACACTTCTACAGTCATGGTCTCCGCATCTCCCTGGTTTGCGATGAAAACGTGAAGCCCCCCGCCCCGTAAGTGAACCGGTTCCAGAAGGTGGCATAATATTAATAACAAAATCCCCGATACCGTCACTCTACGAATCCTTCGTAGGCAATTTTTAACGTGAATCAACCCCTGTTTTTAATGAAAGGTCAAGAACCAACGTGAAAACCAACATTTCACGACGCGATTTTTTGAAGAGTACCACACTGGCGAGTGTCGGTTTTTGGGTTGCCTCCGGATTAACGCCCAAAGTCAGTGCCTCGCCAAACGAACGCATCGCTCTCGCTGGATTCGGCGTCGGCAACGTAGGAGGAGCCTCTCTTGGCGAAGCCGCCCGATTCGGCGATGTCGTCGCCGTCTGCGACGTGGACCACCCCACCCTTAATTGGGTCGGTGGACACGTCTATCCCAAGTCGAAATCGTACACCGATTACCGCCGACTCCTGGATGAAATGGACAAGAGCATCGACGCGGTAACGGTCGGTACTGCGGACCACATGCACGCCCCCATCTCGCTGATGGCGATGCGGATGAAAAAACACGTATTCGTTCAGAAGCCACTTGCCCGGACGGTGTACGAAAGTCGGCTTATGGGTACGGTCGCCAAAGAGATGGGCGTTTGTACCCAGATGGGCAACCAGGGAAGTGCCGACGACGGACTCCGCCGGAATGCCGCCGAAATTAAAGCTGGGTTGCACGGCGAATTTAAGGAAATTCACATTTGGCTTAGCCAGACCGGACCGCGACCCGCAACGATCCGCACCATGCAGGCTTATGAAGAGCAAGTCCGCAAAGAAAACCCGGAGGAAGCGGAAGAACTGATTGCCGAAATGATGAAAAAGAAGGAAGAAGCATTCGAAAGAGTGGATTGGGACCTCTGGCTGGGCATTGCCCCGGAGCGTGAATTTTTCCCCGGCATTTATCATCCGAGTGTCTGGCGAGGCTGGTGGGATTTCGGGGGTGGCACCATCGGCGATTGGGCGTGCCATATACTCAACGGGTACCAGAAAGGTCTCGACATCAGCGCACCGTCATCCATCGTTGCCCGAACTTCCGGCCATGACTTCGATGCTTTTCCGAGGTCGTCCGAAGTGGTGTTCGAGTATCCCGACATGCTGCAACGCAGAGGTTTCAAACTCGTCTGGTACGACGGTGGTCGGCATCCGAGCCGGGAATTTTACGAAGAGAATGGACTCAGCTATCCCGAAAAAATGCCGGAAGGCGGCGAAGTCGTCATCAAATACGATGACCGCCGGAAAGAAAACGTCACGGTGCCGGAACCGCGATACGCTCCGAAGTATCCCGACGCGGACGGCAACATCGCCGATCCGCAAGACATTAGTATTCGCAATGTGTATGAATGGATTACCGCGATCAAAGAGAACAATCCGGAATTGTGTTTTTCCAATTTTACGGATCAAGCGGGTCCGCTTACCGAGGCGGCATCGCTTGGTAAAGTTGCCATTTGGACGGCATCAAAACCGAACGAGTGGGGCGAAAAAATTCTCTGGGACAGCGAGAACATGACGGTCACGAACCTCGCCGACCTCGAAACGCCCGGCGTTGCCGAGCAGGTCAAACCGGTTTACCGTGAAGGACATGTCCTGGATTAGTTGAGAAAGCGGAATGCAGAGATAAGCATCTCTGTAATTTTTTCACGAACAAGTTTACGTCCAAGTCGGGCGAAAATCAATTAGACCTAATCATTTTTTCAAGGAACTTATCAATGACCAACATGACACGTCGTAATTTTATTCAATCAAGCACCATTGCTTCCGCCGCCGTGATGTCGGCAGTGGTTTTACCGCGACACGTTCTGGGAGGTGCCGGATATGTCGCCCCGAATGAAAAAGTCCATGTCGGCTACGTCGGTTGTGGAATGCAGGGAATGAGGCAGCTCATAGGAGAAGCACTCCCGAATCCCGGAATCCGCGTCGTGGCAGTTTGCGACCCGAATCGCATTGGTGACGACTATGGATATGTGGGTTCCAACGAAGAGAAACGTCTTTTTCTCGACAATCCCGATTGGATGAAAGACGCCAAAGGGGAAGTTTGTGGCCGGGATGTCGGTCGAGACGTAACGAAACATTACTACGCCAAGCAATCCGGCGGCAGTCCTTCGGGCGTTGTATTGGGAGAGTTCAGCGATTTCCGCGAAATGTTGGACACGCAAAAAGACCTTGACGCGGTGATCAACGTAACGCCGGACCATCAGCACGGCGTCGTTGCGATGCGATCCATGCGTGCCGGAAAACATATCCTCACGCAAAAACCGATGTCGAACGTTCTGGACGAAGCACGACAGATGCGCGACACGGCGAGGAAGATCGACGTGGCCACGCAATTATTCTGCGGTGTCTCGTATGGAGATGACTCTCCGAAAGTCGGTGAATGGCTCGCCGCTGGCGCGGTCGGAAGGGTCAAGGAAATCATCTGCGTTTCCGGGCGACCGTGCTGGCCGCAGGGGATGCTCACCTATCCGTCCGAAACCCAGCCGATTCCGGACGGCTTCGACTGGGATATCTGGCAGGGTCCCGCTGCTGAACGGCCCTATAACCGTGCTTACACCAACTCCGTCTTTCGTGGTTGGTTCGATTTTGGCTCGGGGCCGGTCGGCGACATGGGGTGCTACGCTTTCTATAAGATTTTCAAAGCCTTGGGGCTGGGCAATCCTCTGGGGGTCCAGGCGACACGTAGCGAGTATTATGACGTCACGGAACAGGGGTGGACCAGACGAGTCAACAAGGTTTCGTTTCCGCAGGCGTCCCGGATTTCCTGGGATTTTGCCAATCCCACGGTCTCCGGCGAGAAAATCCGCATGCACTGGTACGATGGCGGCGTCATGCCTCCGGATGTTGAAGAATGGACAGAGAGTAGGTCCATGCCGGGAGAATACGTGCTCTACGTGGGAACCGACGGTCTGATGGTCTGCGATTTCATGGGGCATGACCCGAAAATGCTGCGCTGCAAGGAGAGCTTTGGCAAGCCGGCACAGGTGGCTCCGAAACCCACTTGGGAGATGGATCAGTTCGTTAAAGCGTGTCGTGGTGAAGCGAAATCCGACGCGACGTTCGAATTCGCCTATCCTTTTGTCGAAACGGTCCTGATCGGAAACATCGCCCTGCGTCTCCCACGCGAGAAGTTGATTTGGAACGCGGAAAACTTCGAATTCACCAATTCCGACGAAGCCAATGCGTTGAAATTCCGCAAAAATCGACCTGGTTGGGAATTGTAAATGAATGAAGTTGAAAAGATATTTATTGGAGGCGGAAGATATTGTTGACCGTTCTCATGTAATTTATCGATCCAACTTTCCTGCCAATTTTACCTCATGAGTTTCGTATGAGAACCCCAATTTTCACGACAGTTTTGTTCAGTTTGTTCTTCGTTCGTCCTTTGGTAGTGGCGCAAGACGGTTTTGTGGAAGGGATTAGAACGCTACCGCCTCCAGCACTGGCGAATTACGACGAAGCCAAAGTCCCCAAATTTGAACTCACCGATCCGCTGAAAACGCTTGATGGCCGCAAAGTCGATACACCGGAACTCTGGAACACCGTCCGCCGACCCGAACTGCTGAAACTCTTCGAAGAACACATGTTCGGCCGCCCAACCCGGTTTCAGCGGAACGGAGAGGAAATCATTCGCATGCAGTGGTTTCATAGAGATACCGCTTTGGCACTGGATGGCAAAGCCCTGCGCCACCAGTTTCAGTTGGTATTTTACTCCGACGCCTCCATTGATGCCGATACTCTCGTTGCCCTTGCCACAAACAACATTGATAATGACGGTACATTTCCTCGTCTCCATGTGGCTGATCTTCTTGTTTTCACTCCCAAGTCCGACCATTCGGCGAAACGGGTGCCGATTTTGTTGCGTATGAATGCCGCCGGAAATCATTCCGTTTCGACTGATCCGGGGATTCGACTTGCAACAGGACAACAGGAATCAGCACGCGGCAGTGGAGCTTCGCGCGGCGGGATTGAACTTGCTATTGAACGCGGCTATGCCATAGCAACGGCTTTGAATCACGACTTTGAACCGGACTATAATGGAGGGTTCAGAGAAGGCGTTCGTCGGTTTCTCTATGCCGAAAACGAGGAACCGGAACCGGATGAGGCAAATACCATTGCCACATGGGCTTGGGGGCATGGCAAAATCCTGGACGCTATTCTGGCGAATCAAGACCTTCTGAATATAGACCCGGACAAGGTCGCCGTTATGGGGCATTCCCGACTCGGCAAAACGGCACTCTGGGCAGGAGCGATTGATACGCGGTTCGCTTTGGTGATTTCCAACAATTCCGGTTGCGGCGGGGCGGCACTTGCCCGGCGGGAGTACGGCGAAACAGTACATCAGACCAATACGATTTTCCCTCATTGGTTTTGCGGTAATTACAAAAAGTACAACCTCGATGTCAATGCGTTGCCGTTCGATCAGCATGAATTGATTGCGCTCATTGCTCCGCGGCCGGTCTATATTGCCAGTGCGGTGGAGGATCACTGGGCGGACCCGAAGGGGGAATTCCTTTCGGGTTTCCATGCCGATCCGGTCTATCGCCTGCTCGGAACGGACGGCATTGCCGGCGCGAAGGAAATGCCGCCGCTGAATCAACCCGTCGGTGGACGAATCGGCTACCACATCCGCGAGGGAGAACACGATATCAAGCCGTTCGACTGGGATAAGTTCCTTGACTTCGCGGACAAACATTGGCGGTAGTACCTTGACAATTTGTAATTTTTTGGGGTTAGGCGTATGTTTTCCCCTGAGCGGCGTAAGGAACTACTTGACAAACTCACTTCGGTTCTGTTTATACTGTTCCCTGTAAACTCATTTCCACTAATCACCTTCACCATGGAGTTTTGTATGAGATCCTCAATTATCACGACGGTTCTGCTTAGTTTGTTCTTCGTCCACCCTTTCGCGACGGCGCAAGACGATTTTGTTTTCCTCTTTAACGGCAAAGACCTCACGGGTTGGACGGTCAAAGGCGGCGATGCCAAATATCACGTCGAAGACGGTTGCATTGTCGGTGTCGTCAACGATGCGGAACGCAACTCGTTTCTGTGTAGCGAGAAGGAATACGAAAATTTTATTTTCAAAGCGGAATTCAAGTTTGACCAAAATTTTAATTCCGGCATCCAGTTTCGCAGCAAGGCACGTCCCGACGGCAATCGGGAAGTGGTTTACGGATACCAATGCGAAATGGAACCCGCCGGAATGACCGGCGCGATTTATGACGAATCACGCCGTAACCGCTGGCTCAATGTCGTCACCGATGAATTCAAAGAAAAAACAATGACACCATTCAAGGAAGAGGAATGGAACGAACTCGAAATCCAGTGTGTCGGTCCCTCGATCCGAACATGGCTCAATGGTCAACCGGTAACAGACATCATGGACACAATGACGGAACGCGGCTTCTTCGGTTTGCAAGTCCACGCCGCCGATTCCGGGCAGGTACGCTGGCGCAACATTCGTGTCAAGGAACTGCCGGCGACACCGTGGAAACCGTTCTTCGACCACAAGGAAAAGAAGTTTGTTGATCTCGAAGTGAAACCCTCCGGCAAATGGGAATTTTTGGAAGACGGTTCCGTTCATGGAACCTTGACTCCCGATGAAAATCGGTGCGGGATGGTCCTCTCGAAAGAAGTTTTCGTTGACTATGCCGTTCGGGTTACGTTCATACAGGGCAAAGATAACAGCGGCATGTACTTCCGGTCGCATGACATTGATGCCTCGTATTGGCTTGGCGGGCTCCAGTGCGAAATCGACGGTTTCGCAACGGGTGGTTTGTGGGCGGTCGACGGCGGACCCGTCACAGGACGCGGTTTTGACTGGGTGTTCCTGCCCCCCGAAGAAAACATCAAGAATTTTAACCAAAACGATTGGAACACCGTATGCGCCGTTGCCATCGGCGACCGGCTTGTAACGAATCTCAACGGCGTGCAAGTCGCCGATGTCATTGATCCCGGTTGCCTGAAAAACGGCAAGACGGGACTCCAACTCCACGGCGGCTCCGATGTGGAGTATTGGTACAAAGACTACGAAATCATGCCGCTGGATAAGGAAATGGTCGAATGGATTACCCGATAGGATCGCGACGGACGGTGTATGAATTTGGCTTTAACCGAAGAAGGTGACAGGAAACGAAGTGGGAGAGTAATGACGTAGCCGAATTTGTGCGTTTTGCGAACTTTACAGGCTGTTTCCGAACAAGTCCACTGAGTATCCCCCCCATTTTTTACATGGAGTTTAACTTATGACTAACATGACACGTCGTAATTTTATTCAATCAGGTACCGTCGCTTCCGCCGCCGTGATGTCGGCTGTGGTTTTGCCGCGGCATGTTCTTGGGGGAGGCGGATATGTCTCCCCGAATGATAAAATCAACCTCGGTTACGTCGGCTGTGGAATCCAGGGAATGAGGCATATGACAATGGACATACTCCCGAATCCCCATTTCCGTATCACGGCCGTTTGTGACCCGAATCGTATCAGCGAAGGTTATATCGGGGGCAGGGAAAATAACAACTGGGTACGCGATTTGATTAACGATCCCCATTGGGCGGAAGACGCCAAATCCGCTGTTTGCGGCCGGGAAGTCGGTCGGTACGTGACGAAACAGTACTATGCCCAACAGTCCGGCGGCAGTCCTGCTGCCGTCGCGTTGGGAGAGTACCTTGATTTCCGCGAAATGCTGGAAACTCAAAAAGACATCGACGCGGTTTTCTGCGCGACGCCGGACCACTTGCACGGTGTCGTGGCGATGCGCGCCATGCGTGCCGGGAAGCATATCATCTCGCAAAAGCCGATGTCGAACATTCTGGACGAAGCGCGGCAGTTGCGCGACATGTCGCGGAAGACCGATGTGGCCACGCAATTATTCTGCGGTGTTTCGTATTCCACAGATGCACATCTGGTGGGCGAATTGCTCGCCTCCGGCGTTATCGGGACGGTTCAAAAAGTGGTCTGCGTTTTACAGGGAGACGGCCCCGGGGGAATGCTGAACCCGACGGATACACCACCGATTCCGGACGGTTTTGATTGGAACCTGTGGACCGGGCCCGCCGCCGAACGAGCATATCATCCCACCTATACTCACGGTGTCTTTCGCGGTTGGTACGATTTCGGCTCCGGATCACTCGGTGACACAGGGACCTACACCTTCTATCAGGTTTTCAGAGCATTAGGCTTGGCCTCGCCCCCGCGCAACGTGCAGGCAACACGCAGTGAGTTCGGCTGGACGTTCTCGGAAAATGGCAGGAGCAGACAACCCGGCAACGCTTCATTTCCGCAGGCATCCCGGGTTTCCTGGGAGTTTGCCCATCCTGCGATAACCGGGGCGACCATCGACCTGCATTGGTACGACGGCGGCATTACGCCGCCGGATGATGAATGGATGGCATGGGCGGAAAACGGTGATTCCCTGCTTCCTCCGGACGGCTACATACTCTACTTCGGCAGTGAGGGCATGATTCTCTGTGACCACATGGGCGGTAACCCGAAATGGAAGCGTTATCCGAACAGACAGGAATTTGTCGTGCCAGCACTAAAGTCACCGTTTCCCATCCCGGAGATAGAACAGTTCGTCAAAGCTTGTCGCGGTGAGGCGAAATCCGAAGCGACCTTTGAATCAGCATATCTCTTTAACGAAACGATCCTGCTGGGAAACATCGCCCTGCGTGTCCCTCGCAAAAAACTGAAGTGGGACTCGGAAAATTTCGAGTTCACCAATTCCGACGAAGCCAACGCGTTGAAATTCCGCAAAAATCGCCCTGGTTGGGAACTGTAAAAAACATTGCTGTTGCTGCCGAACCTTGGCCAAGTGCCATCAATCGAACGACAAAAGACACGAGAGGTAAAAAAAGATGACACACCAAAAAAAATTGTTATGTGCCATTACCGTTATCCTGATGATGTCGCTGTGTTTTCCAAGCGTATTTGGAACAGAGTTGCCCGATATTGAACCGATTCATCTTCCGGATGGATTTCAATTCGGAACAAATTTATGGGTCATTGGATGGGGCGGCGACGCCGCTTTTAAAAACGAGGCCGCACCCGGCGAATACAGTATGAGAAGATTTGCGTTTAGCGTGGATTGGGAGAGTGCTTACGACATGAAGGAAAATAAACCTTTGGCGGATATCTGGAATCCTGTATTTTTAGAGGAACTCAAGCCATATACTTTTATCAGGTTTATCGACTGGGGTTCTGTGGACCAGCCCAATGTCATGAAAAGGACGATCAACTGGTCGGACAGAAGGTTACCTACAGACAACCATAATGACGGAAGTACCATCGCCTTCGAATGGATGATTGATTTGTGCAACCGGTTGAATAAAGATGCTTGGATATGCATACCGAACAGAGTCAACGATACTTACGCCGAAGAGCTTGCCAAGCTGTTTCATGAAACATTAAAGCCGAATTTGAAATGTTATGTGGAATATTCGAATGAAACATGGAACACGTTTTTTCGCGAACAGCATGAATGGTGTTTGGAAAGAGGAAAAGAAGAGAAGTTTACTGGTTCGGATGCGGATATTGCGGAGGCTTACACGATCTTCCGTTCTTTTCAGATATTTTCGATCTTTGAGAAAATCTATGGGAAAGAGGAAATGGTAAAAAGAATCATAAGAACATCATGTTCCTGGGTGAACGGTATCGATCCCTTCGACAGGCAATATAAAAATGTGAAAGAATCAAAGGAAAAAAACCCTGACGGACAAGCGTCGGACATTTTATGTGTCGCTCCGTATGTAGGGCATGATCTTGACGGAGAGGATTCGGCGGTTGCCCGAAAATTCATTCATGAAGCAAACACAGTCGTATATCCTGCTATTCTTCGTTGTAAAGCAATAGCAGAAAAATACGGACTCAAGTTCGGTGCCTACGAATCCGGACAGCATCTTACAAGAAACGCGGATAAATTTTCAGCGAATGAGGAAATCTATGCGTGCTACATTTATATGTTCAATAAATTTTTTCCTGAATTTGATGTGGTTGCGCACTTGAACAATGTCGGCGAGTGGGGTGACAACGGTGCGTGGGGCGCGAAGAGATATACGGGACAGCCATTGGACGAAGTGCCCAAGTATAGAGCGATCCATGACTGGAGCGCAGTCAACTTGCACTATGCCGGCAAATAGAATTGTAAACGTACTGCATCAGCCGATCAAACCTTCACTGTACCGCACAGATCAAAATCGAACAAGCCTTATATCATTTTACATAGTTCGGGATGCCAAAATCATCGTTCATTTGTTTAACCAACAGCCACGTATTAGAGAGATGTTTTGTATGAAATCGCTTAAATGGAAAGCTCTGGCACTGCTGGATGTGTTTGCAGTCCACGGTTACTCGGACGGCATATTCGCGGCGGAGACTTCCGGACACAGGAAGACTTGGGAAATCCTTGAGAAGAATTTCGGTTTTTCGTCCGAAACCGGTAAAAACCAATGGATGACGGAAACATCCGGATACTCCAACGATTGGCTCAGTACCGCCCCGCGAATTCCCGCCGCGATGAATGTCGCCATTGCCGTCGGTTCCGCGCTGAAATATGGAAAGATTACCGCATGGGTTTAGTGGCAGGGAACCGAGGACGCGCTGAAAGCGGAAGAGTCGCTGGGTAACAGCTTTCTATCCCGCGACCTGACGACCGGCGGGTTCCGCAACGGCCAGATTATCCTTCCTGCATATAGCATTGTTACCTTGGTTGACGCGGAGTTTCCGTAATACCTTTTGGAGATAATACCAACGTCGAACTCCCTCTTCAGGAGTCGTAACAAAAATAACACTTACACAATATCGCGACGAAACGCTGCGGTGATTGTTTACTGTCCACATCCTTTTTTAAATGGAGAACATCTTATGACTCATTCCGAATCTCACCATCTGTGCGGTTGTTGCGGAATTTCGCGACGTGACTTTTTGACTGGTTGCGCCGGTTGTCTTGGAGCTGCCGGTGCTCTTTCGCAACTCATTGTTCCGTCAGGTTTCGCGGAAGAAACTGCGGCGGCAGGAGACCAAATGACGGTTCGCGTCATTTTCATGCTGTTCGCCCCCGTCCAGCCACTTGTAACCATGGATTGGCCGGGATACGGATTTGATTTCAATCCCGTCATGGAACAAACCATGAACGCGCTGAAGAACGGGTGCGCGGAAATCCATTTTGTCGCTTCCATGGCGAATGGCCCGGAGAAAGTGCAAGAAATTATTGAAGCCGACAACATCTCCGGAAACGTGGACGGGTACATCGTCATGCAGATGAACACCTGGCCCGGCGGTATTCAGGATGCCGTGAATTCCGGAAAACCGGTGCTTTATGCCGACTTCAACTTCGGTGGAAGCGGCGGATTTCTTCGCTCCACGGCGGGAATTGTCCGAGCTGGAAATCCGAATTTCGCTTTTATGTCATCGGGCCGTGTGGCGGAAGTCGTAGCCGCCGCCAATTGTTTTCCTCTTGTCAAGAAACCCGGCGGACTTCAGGCGTTTGTTGACGGTGTGAAAAAAGTTCGTCTGGACGCCGTCGCTGCCGTGAACGAAGATATGAAATGTCTCGAAGACAAACTGGACCTTCTCTCGATCGACGAGCTACGGAAAGAACTTAAAACGCAGAAAATGCTGGAACTGGAGCATGGATGGGTCGACTGGATTCCGGAAATCAGGGAGTCGCTGGGCATCGAAATCATCCGCCGGCCCTTTTCCGAACTGCACGACCTGTGGTTAATAGCCGATAAAGACCAGGCTCAGGAGATTGCCGATCGCTGGAAGCAAACCGCCGTCGCGGTCGTCGATGTTTCCGACGAAACCCTGCTCAACTCGGCGATGATGTATCTGGCGATGAAACAGCAGCTGAAAATGCACGACGCTACCGCCGTAACCATCAACTGTCTCGGCGGTTTCGAAAGCATCCTGAAAGGCTATCCGTGCCTCGGTTTCCTCGAACTGATGGACGAAGGGCTGATCGGTGCCTGCGAATGCGACACGGTTTCCACTTTAACGATGATGATCATCACGACGATGACCAAAGGCCGCCCTGGTTTCATTTCCGACCCGGTGATGGATGTCGCGGCGAAACAAATCATTTACGCTCACTGTGTGGCGGCGTCCAAAGCGTTTGGTCCGCAGGGACCGGCGAGTTCGTACGACATCGCGACGCACTGCATCGACCGCGCGGGTGCATCCGTCCGCGTAACGCTCCCCGTTGGATACATGACGACGTCGCTACAGATACGTCCGGACACGAAACAGGTCTTGTTCCATCAGGGCAAAGCCGTGGCGACCAGCGATGATGACAAGGGTTGCCGAACGAAGCTGGCCTGTGTTCCCGTCGGTGACTATGAGAAACTACTCACCATGGCATGGGATCACTGGGGTTGGCATCGTGCGACGTTCTACGGCGATTTGAAGGAACCGGTATTCGCACTTGCCGACGCGCTCGGCTGGAAAGTCGTCGAAGAAGCGTAAGATAAAACCGGTTGCGCCAGGCGGATATATACTTTTTTAAGAGGTCATCACAATGAAGATAAGAGTTTTGCTATTATCATCACTGTTGTTGTCGGTTGTCGGTTTTGTACAAGGTCAAGAGCGGAACGTGCCGACTTGGGCGGATGCTACGTTCCGCGTTGAAGGGACAACAATTATTGGTCCTGGTAGCGACGAATTCCTCATCAAGGGTGTCAATGTTAATGGACCGGGCTGGTGTTGGTCACGGGACACCCTGAAAGATTTGGAATTGTTGATCGATGTGTGGAAATTCAACTCTATCAGGCTGTGTGCTTGCACCGTATGGGGCGACCGGGCAGCCGAAAACAACAAAGACCTTGACGCGATAATAAAAGGTTTTACGGAAAGACGAATCGTCGTTATGCTTGAGTTGCATGACTATACGGGGAATTGGCCTCCTCTTGAAAACGACGGAGGATACATAACGACGGATTCGGATCATGAAATTATCCGTCCGCTCCGTGACTTAAAAGCATGGTGGGGCGATAAAGCCGAACGGTTCAAGGACAATCCGTATGTATGGTTTAATATCATGAACGAACCCGGCGCGGACGACTCCAAAGAATCCGCCGACATGTGGTTTAAAGTTCATGACATCGTTATTGAAGCGATCCGTGCGACCGGTGCGAAAAATATCATCGTTTTGGACGATCACGGCTGGGGACAAGCAAGTGGTTATATCGGCGGGAAAGAATCCTATGCCAGTGCGGTAATACGCATGGGACCGGCGATTAACAAGAAACATGACAACATCGTTTATTCATTGCATGTCTATGACGGCTGGACGGACGGAAAGAAAAGGTTTGACCGTTACTTTCAGGATGCGAAAGACCTCGGTCTTTGTGTCATACTTGGCGAGTTCGGAGTGTCGGGGGACAACGTATGGCAATATAATGCCGTTAAGAGTATGTATGACTCGGCAATCCCGCATAATATCGGCAGAATGTACTGGGCATGGGACGATGGCGGTCTGCCGATGACGACAGGCGAAAACGGTCGGGGGCATGCGATTGACAAAAAGGATGGTACCAAGCCGGGTAACCTCACATGGGTGGGGGAATTGGTATGGCTCGACAATCGTGGGGAATTAACCGCACCAGTGCCGATGTACGACCTGCCGTTACTTCTCAACGGAGATTTTGAAAATGGCACGAGAGGATGGTATGTGACGCACGGAGGTACAGTGGCACCCGGCACGTCGCATAATGGATCGGCTGCCTTGACGATAGGGGCTGGAACTTCGAGCAGCGCACTCCAAACGCTGGAATTAGAGCCCAATACGACCTATTCCCTAAAAGCGTGGGGCAAAGGAAATGCGGATGTCGGCATACAATACAAAGTTGGTGAGAAAGATACAAAAGAACATCAGAAAGTTCTGGTTTTCAGAACGGAGGAATGGGTTGAAAAATCTCTTGCCTTTACCACGCCGAATGAAACTTATAATCGTCTCTTTTATATCGAGAAAAATGATGCTGACGCGACATTTCAAATCGATGATATAGAACTGAAAAAAGTGGACGGGTATAAATAAGGAAACTTTGTCGGATGAACTTTTTTATTATTGGTGATTTCAATGCAACGATTTTTTAGTATAGCAGTTTGGTTTGTTTTGTTCCTTTCGTTTCGAATGTTCGTCTTTGCACAGGACGACGCGACGCTCTTTGCCGGGGCGGCGGATCGAATCGAACAACATCGTAAGGACGATGTACGTATCAAGGTTCTCAACGCGGACGGAAACCCTGTCAGTGATGTCGAGGTCCATCTTGAGCAGAATTCGCACGAATTCCTTTTCGGTGCCAACGTTTTCAACTGGAACAGATGCCGTACCGAAGAGGAAAACGAGTCCTACAAAGACCGGTTTGCCGCTTTGTTAAACTACGCGACACTCGGTTTTTACTGGGCAAGTTACGAAAAAGAACGCGGCAAACCGAACCACGATTACACCAAACAGGTTGCTGGCTGGTGTAAAGAGCATGGAATCGCCACCAAAGGCCATCCGCTCGCCTGGAACCATACCGATGCCCCATGGCACGAAGGTATTGATACCGACGAACTCTTCCGGTTGCAGATCGAACGAATCGAAGACTGCGTTCAGACGATGAGCGGGTGGGTCGACCGATGGGATGTCGTCAACGAAATCACGTATTTTGATACGTACCACCGGACGCAGCTCCATACGGAAATGTGGAGAAAGGTCGGCAAAATCGAATTCACCAAAGAGTGCCTCATTGCCGCCAGGAAGGCAACTCCGAATGCCATACTCCTGGTCAACGACCACGCGACCGACGAAGAGTACGTTAAGGTTCTTGAACAACTCGTTGATGCCGATGGGAAAAAACTTTACGACGAGATAGGCATCCAATCCCACATGTCCCACATGGAAGGGGTTTGGAGCAACACTGAAATTTGGGAAATCTGTGAACGCTTTGCCCGGTTCGGGGTGCCGTTGCACTTTACGGAAATGACGATTATTTCCAGTCCAAACACCTGGGAAGATACCATTGGGAAGGGCAATGAATGGTTAACCACACCGGATGGGGAAGAGAAACAGAAAGACGACGTGTTGCAGGTCTTTACCATGTTGTTTTCCCATCCGTCCGTCGAGGCAATCACATGGTGGGATTTAAGCGATCAGGGGTCCTATCTGAACGCACCGTCAGGTTTTTTACGCAAGGACATGTCGCCGAAGCCGGTTTATAACGCTCTCATGGAGCAGATCAAAACTCATTGGACAACGAATGTCCGACTCAAGACCGGCGAAAACGGTATTGCATCGACTCGTGCTTTTCGAGGTGCCTACACCGTCCGCGTCGGTGATACCACAACACTGTACACCGTCAAAAAGGGTGCTGCCGGAGAAATTGTTATTACCTTAAATTAAACTGCACTTTCCAAAAAAGGATCAAACATTCATCGATAAACACTGATCTTTACAAACGGCTGGCTCTTGGTGTGTAAGCTTGTTGTATTGACGCATTTTTAACCCCGTGGAGTCGATCTTGAAGATCAAAAATGAAAGAATATTCAACGATGTTCCAAAGACTGTTTTTTATTTTTGCTTTGATGTTTACTTTTCTGCCGCTGACCGGTGTCGCGGCGGAAGAAGTAACGGTCGT
>Ga0123353_10003124_pt1 | contig 20784 bp, 11 predicted proteins | sample TergutLab28metaG_3_FD_92763 | JGI IMG/M metagenome (GOLD analysis project Ga0123353, IMG submission 92763) | Labiotermes labralis P3 segment gut microbial communities from Petit-Saut dam, French Guiana - Lab288 P3 | ecosystem: Host-associated > Arthropoda: Insects > Digestive system > Gut ... | reverse complement strand
GTTGACTTATTGATATGCAGGGCATCAGCCAACATGCGCACTGTAACAGTATGGTCTTCCCTTATAATGTCTGTGATGTGGACCAAGTTGTCTTCATTCTGTGAACTCAAAGGCCGGCCTGATCTTGTGTCATCCTCCACTGACACCCTACCCAAGACGAATCGCCTGGGCCACCAAAACACCTGCGCCCGAGATAAAGCTTCATCGCCGTAGGCATCACGTAGAAGCTGCAATGTCTCTGTGGCTGTCTTGCCCAGCTTCACACAGAATTTGATGTTAACTCGCTCTTCAACTCTGACGTCCATTCTTCTAACAGCAAAAATCGCCACTGGCAAGGGACACGGGATTTCCTGCTGCGTCCTACCACCCAGCGGAGTTCGAGCGAATCAACATAAATACCTCAGGCGAGTCATAAAATGTCCAGGTACTTGCATGACAACTGCAATTGCGCAATGTTTACCTAAGTCGAGATATTAAATCAGTCTCAGAACTTTACGGACAAAGGATGTATTTAGCACCGGAAAATATAAATGGCATATATGACACATTCTCATATGATATACTGACACAAATATTGGTTACATATACTTTCTTCTTCTTTTGGACTCTGCCCAATGTGTAACAGATATATAAAACACTAAAGCACTATACTTCGGAAGCCTGGTCTGCTTTCGACTTCAGGCAAGAAGCACCTAATCTGTTGGGACCCCTTAGGTCAAGCTATTCTCAGTCACTGAGTGCCACTGCAACACTCACAAGTGGTACCCCGTGACTGATAATAGCTTAATCTGAGGGGCCCAACAGATTATGAGCTTCTTGCCTGAACACGGAAGCAGAGCCGGCTTCTGAAACCTTAAGGCTTTACAGATTTTTTTTATATATGTTACACAATGCACAAAGTCCATAAGAAGAAGCCTGTATCTGTATGTTATACACCACTGTCAAAACCTTACAATGTAGAGTGAAAAAATACTGGTATATAGTATGATAACAGACATAAAATACCGGGGTGCTGTTAAGTCCTTAGCCCGACCAGGAAGGAAACAAGTTTGGAAGCATGTCAGGGATGTGCGATTTCAACATCATCAAGATGCAAACTGCCAAGTTTTTTTTTTCCTGCAAGGCAAATTCATGCCATTTTGACAGAAACATTAGCTTGTTTCCTTCCTTGTCAGGCTAAGGGCTTATCAGCACTCCTGTATGGTGAAAAGTATGAATAACTAAGTACATAACCCTTTACATATGCAGCAACTTTGAAACAAATATTGCAAAACTAGAAAATTAACCTGTGTTAGTATGTTACCTAAGAAATGTATAGTTATTAACAAGGCTGGACACACTTAGTAATCTGCTTGTCTGTGACAAGTGAGAAGCCACATAAAAGTAAAGACAGAGGAAGAGAAGACAGCACTATCAACACATAAGCTGCAAATAAGGTCATTTATGCATCTGTCGCTACATTTGATGTTCCACCACACAAATGACATTTTTATCTGCATCAATATCCCATACCTTCCGCGGCATACGGGCATTTGCTGTACCCTTCCGCTTTCCAAAACCACAGTGTCGCCCTTTCCTTCTGGCCTCGGTGTTCTTGCGGACACGTGCTCTGGAGTGCACAGCAACAGGTTTCTTGATAATAAGGCCATCTTTAATCAACTTACGAATGTTCTGTCCTACAAAATAGAGATTCAAGTGATATTATGACAGCCAATTAAAGTGTACCAATAAGTAATATCACAATCAGTTCTAAATTTCTTAAAATGGTCATCACTTGATAGATTATTTATGCACACATGCACACACATTAACACTTTCCACTTCACAGTTGCAATAAGAATATCAGAGTATGTTCTAACACACAAATACCTTAAGATTTGCTGGTACGTACAAACATAGCCACAAAATGTGCTGCCTCGATGTTCTGGGCTGAACTCCTACTATTCTAACCCAAAGTTGGAGGCAACACATTTTTCCAAAACAGTGAATACATATCTACCAGATTATAAGGTATCACAACCTTTAAGAATGTTAATATTCACCACTGTGTGAATGTCAGAACTCACATGTATAAATCTGTTTCTGTTGTCAAAAGTTCAGATATTTTTCTCACACTAGTTTATTCCAGGCCTTGTTCCTTAACATAGGGATATTTATGTGGTGTGACACAAGTTGGTAAAGTGCCTCATTCAAATGAGTGGCTAGTAATACTCCAAAATCTGCTTTGGGTATACATGAGAGGTAACAAATTCAATCACAAATGCTTTACTGTACGAAAACCCAAATTAGTTTCCCAAACTTAATAAATTGAAACTTACTTGAATTTGTGTTAGCAATTTCATTGATTTCATTGGGATCAAGCCACACCTTCTTCTTGCCGCATCTCATAACAGAGGCTGCAAGCCTCTTCTGTAGTTTCAGGGAACTGTAAAAAGGTGACACAAGTGTGAATTTCCATGACATATTATCTGTGCAAACATGCTGATATATAAACTACTGTAAACTCTACAATATCACTTCCCATATAGGTACAAGCACTACAGCTCTTACAAGTGCACTATGTACTTGGTTACATAGGCAAAAACAGCATACAAAAAAAGTAATTAAAGTAGGTTTAACTAAAAATTATCTTCTATGTGAAACATAGTTACCAACATGCAGAAATGTGCACAATCAGTGCATTACAGTAAGCACAGATTTAGTAACTATTTCTACAGCTGCATGGAGGGAGGAAAGTTTGATTCCTACATCCTCAAACATAAAGCTGTAGAATGTGATAGAACCCATAAGAGAGATAAAAAATGTAACAGCATTGCAGACTAAAACATTGTTCACACATACTTAGATGAAATGCAGATTTATGAATGTTTAACTAAAGGTGTGATGTAGAGAAAAAAATGATTCACAAACAAAATGTATTATATTGCTATACAACATGCTCTTGAAAGTCATCACCACATTAAATACTGACAATGACTGATGATCTCAATACAACAAAACATCCCTCAATATTTGTTCACTGAGGTCTCCCTATAGAGCAGCCTCTTAACATCATTCATGAATTTTAAAATACCCATCTATTTATGTTATAGGAAGTACCCCCTATAATACACTCTTAGAATATGGATACTGTCAGGACAAACCCTGGCTAGACATTGTCACTCCTAAGCAACAACCAACAGCAGTTGCCTGGTACACAGCGGCACCAAGAGGACTTTGGGTTGCAAATATTTTCAATTCAGCAGTTGACAACTGTCTATTGGAGTGCTCTTCTATCATCAGTAATGCCCCGGTGAGAATATTCGGATTCTCCTATATATATTATTTTTTGACACTATCTAATGATGAATGGCCTGAAACTGTTCAGGGCAAACATTGTAAAAAGAATCAATTAATTTTGTGCGCCACGCACAAGCGACAAGCTCAGTAAGACGCGTAAGTATAATGACCTACCTTTCCTTTGTGACCAAAATCGGTCTGGCTCTTGGTTTCAAATATATTTTTCCACCCCTTCTTTGTATAATATTGGATACTACCGATCGGCAAATATTTAGTACACATCCCAAAACGTGTTACATAACAGGGTCTGATACACTACTCAAACATACTACATGAAAAACTCCATACATAAATACGCATATGCTGACTAGTTACGATCCAATGAAGACATGCCATCAAATCTTAATTGCAACACAACGCAAAGGTTACTTCGCCATGTGGTGCAAGTAATTATACTAAGTACCGCAATTAAAATGACTATTAAATACAATAAGTGTTACAACAGCATTAGCGCAATGACTTAAACGATGTCACACAACCAACTAAATTAACTTAACACAATTACAACAAATACCAGCTACTTTTACCTCATTTTCCCCGGCCCTGTACACGACGTGGTAGAGATCACAATATGGTGGAACTATCCGCTTCAAAACAAACACTAGAGTTAATTTATTACAATTATTACTAATGGAATGCGAAGCAAACCACTTTAGCAATAACTATTTTTAATAATAATAATTATTATTATTCAAGATCAAACTTGCAGCGTCACAGTTTATTTCCAATAAAGAAAATAACATTCTCTTTCGTTTGCAATAATACATGCCTGTGGGAAACAAAAGAGGGCTTCCAGGTCACAGATCATCTAGTGCACAGATCATCTAGTGTTCAAGGTTACAGCATGGATTGTTTACAATGAACTATTGCCAACGAAATACAAGGATAATTTTAAAATTTGAATGTGCTCACCTGTTTGCTCCATTTGTATTTTAGTTTGTTGGAACATCACACATTAGTGAATTTTCAGGAAATAATTTGTTAATATGTTTTGGCCGTTCCGTTTACGTCAAAACACATGCCGAAGACCACCGTATGTTACGTTTAGCATTTAACCCCAGAAGCCAAGATCGTAGGCCCGTAAACCACACATGTTGAATCGAAGAAGTATTTGACGTAAACCGTAGGGATTTTGAATTGGATTGTTTCCACCCCGTTGTGTACATTTTAATTAATTCGTAGGGATTGTGCTTCCATTCCCTGCGCCAGTGTGGCAATGCGGTCGCACTGAATCTACGTACAACTTCGTTTTTAATTTTTGTGCCGTATTAATTCGTAATTAGTTATACTGACAGAGCGAATTAGCATATGATCTGAAATCGTATGGAGTGTGGCAAGGTTCGTGTGTTCTAATCTTCAGCAGGTTAACAGTTCTTTCTTCCCCGCAATTACGTATTAGTCATACGTTAGTTATATAGCATTCTGACAAACTAGCGAGTACTGTATGTATATATGTTGCTATTATCAAACATAACAGAATTTTTAGTTACTGTAATCCTGACAGGTATGTATAAATATTCACATGTAGTGCATAAATCCTAGCATTTTTTAGTGTGAGCTTTTATGCCAAAGAACCAAAATTTTAATCATTCAGTACAATTTATTTTGTATTCTAACTCCTGTGGTTTAATGCATGAAACACAGTAAGTGTTCATTAATCATGATTGGTAAGGCATGAAATAGATTAATAGCACATTATGCTGTGATTGTTATACTATAATTCATTAACTAGTTTACAGTGCTCAGTGATGTGCTCAGTATCATGTAGCTCAGACTTAGCTTCACAAGATCCAACACCACAGCTTCTTGATTCCCCATTCATGGATTTGAATTCAGTACCCTCACTTTTACCTACCCAGAAGAACCTTCATGTCCAGCCACCCAAGAGAACCTATGGCAAGTTGCCTATGTCCTCTTCCTCTACTGAAACACCACTTTCAACCCATGAAGACAGTCCATGCACTTCTTCACAAATCTGTGCTGTCATGTCCACACCAGCAGCAGCCAACATGTTTGCTGTTGAAGACACTTCCTATTCCTTAACCTTAAATGCTTCTGATGGGGAATTCAGGTGCATCAATCATCCAAATCCCACCTTGAAACCTAGAGACAGACACTCTTTTTTACGGGAATTGAATTTGGCCACATTATCTGAGCTTATACCAAGGAAAAAATTGCCTTATTGTATTCGTAAGAAGGAGAGTGTGAGCTGTAAATTAAGAAAGAAGTGTCAGCAAAATTTGAAATTTGTTTCTGATGTGGAGGTAAATACATTGATGGATGACATTTCAGCGTCTTTGAATGCACAAAGTAAACAGTTATTGAAAGGTATTTTTAGGAATAGTAAGCATAAGCCAAAGGGCAGGAGGTGGATCTTTGAAGACACATTGTTGGCTCTGTCTCTTCTTAAACGCAGCCCAAAATCCTACTCTTTCCTATGAATAATGCCATCTCTTCCATAAAAATGCACCTTGCGATCTCTACTCAGTACTGTTCACTTTGTGGCAGGCATCAAAGCCCATTTGTTTGGTGCACTCTTGCACTCTCTGCAGAAAATGTCTGATAAGAGATTAGTATTGTTGTCTCTTGTTTGATGAAATATCAGTCAGAGAGAATGTACTTTTCAGTCTGATGGATGGCCGTATTGAAGGATTTGAGAACTATGAAACAGAGAGGACTTGCAATATTGCAAGTCATGCTCTTGTTTTCAAAGTCCATGGTCTGCATCGAAAGTGGAAGCAACCATTTGCTTACTACTTCAGCCATGGAAGCACTAAGGCTAACCTTTTGGAGAGGTTCTTGAATAAGGTTCTTGGTTCATGCCGGAATGCTGGACTGCAAGTTGTCACTATCTGAGACATTGGTGCCAACAATGTCAAGTCCTTGAAACTGTTGGGTGCTACCAGACGGAAGCCATTCTTCAAGGTTCAGAATCAAGTTATTGCGACAGTGTATGATCCTCCATACCTCCTGAAGTGCACTAGAAATCTGTTCCTCAAATACGTTGTGCAGATTGAGCCTGAGCTCATACACAACCAGCTTCCTGTCACTGCTAAGTGGGAACTTCCTCATCACACATCTCAGAAGAGTTATGAGTTTACAACCACTTGCTAGTCTTTATCCAGTTTTTTACATTTTTTATATTTTTGTACAATTTTATACTCTAATAACCCCCCCCTCTTCCACTGCTAGCAATGGTATCCCTACTTTGACGTAATGGTGGGGCTTGTGTGGTCAAATGATTCTGAGGGCTATGCTGGCAGTAGTATGACTACTGGTAGGGGCTCCCATGCCACACATGTCAAGGTGATGACCCAGACAAAAAGGGATACCCTTGTCCTCCAAGTTGGGGTTTGGGCATGAGGCTGACAACACCATCCCATAAAAAATATGTTTCATGAGAACCTTCTGATATTGGAAACAAGATGGAAAGGATGAAGACAATCCAGCATGGACAATGATTTATGAGAGTGAGGAATTGGAGACATAAGGCGCAGGACCGAGAACAGCAGAGGACAATTTTGGAAGAGGCTAAGATCCACCAAAGATTGTAATGCAAGATAAAGTAGAAGAAGCAAATTGTTTTGTAAACTTGAGGTATCCCACAGTTTGTATTTTACATTACATTACATTACGGAATGGATAAATATTTTGTAATGTGGTATCCCACAAGTATTGAGATGGCAATGTTATATAATCACATTTTCCTATAAATTTCAAGCCTCTGTACACCAGATGATGGACTGAGTGATCCAAAACATGTAGTGTTATTCCGATAAAATATAGTTGTGTTGACTGATTGTTGTTTTAGTCAAATTTCTTATGGTTCAGATGAAATACCAACATTTTGAGTATTACAATATATATGATTGAAGAAAATTAATTGTTATTGTTTAAAAATGAATTGTAATATGTATAATTGTTTAACACTTACTAGTTTGAATACAAATATCTGTGATTGAAAGATATTTCTCATTGATTATATCCCTATATCACCTGTTCCTAATTATTATGAATATAGAATTTTCTGTACCAAATTCCAGTATATTGCAATAAGGGGAGTATGGGATGCTGTCAGTGAAGTGTTTCTTCACCTGCACGTATTTTTGGCCAACTTATGGAAAAGTTACTTTGCAGTGTCAGAATTTAGCATTTATGCATTGGTCTGATGATTAATTGAGGGGTCAGAGTAATGATGTTATGAAGTGCATACCATTAAATTAGCATAATTTTATATTGTATTTTCGGACACCCTATAGTAACATGTGTCCTGTGTATTGCCTGCATTTTGGTGTTGACTGTTGCATCATCTTCATTGTTACCACATCTTGCAATTTGTGGTTGGTTGTATTCTTGACGCTTCATGTGTTGCTACTGCGGACTGTTGCACTCTATTAATTTTTCTAGTTGCACTCACAGACTACTTGTTTACATGTGTTTAATTTCTTTAATTAAATTTTTTTAAATTATTGGTTAACCCGTCCAAAAAAAAAAAAAGAAAAGAAAAAAAAATAATAAAAGTGCAAAAAAAAAAAAAAAAAAGGAAAACATTAAAAAGTGTTTATATAAAACAGCATACTGTGAATGGCTGCGGGTTAGGACGACACTGCGGATAATGCAGTAGATAGCATCGAAACTTGTCAATCTTCGTAGGGTGTTTCAAGTACAGGAAAATACTGAAGGTTGGATAGTAGTGGGTGTTATTACCGACTGATGCCTTGAGTATCGTGTTAGTTCCAACTATCGGCATCGGTGTCGTCATATCGTCACAGTTCGAAGGAGTGTGACGTTGCCAACTTTCATCATTGAGTAACCTTTCAACTAGATCTGTGCATCACAGCGTCTTGATATAGTTCCACACAGGAGTAACGAAGCTTATGTTACCCATAAGTACAGTCTGAAAACACAGGATTAATTTCGCCAACCCTACTACAATTCGAGACTATTTAGTGTAAAAGTAGATCTTTTCCGTCGTCAAAGTGTCGTTAAAATGCCGCGGTAATTCATGGTTGGCGACACTAGGCAGCCTGCCGCTGCGAATCCTGATCTACATTTTGTAAACATGGCGGAAACTTCAAACAGGTAACGGTGAAAAATAATAAAAATGGATTACAAGTATGCCTATAAACATTAGTACAAATTTCCATAAATAAATATCATTTTGTTTGGTACAGAAATTATTTTAGCAATTTTAAATTGAGTTTTGTACACTACTAGTTACGAGTGATAGGAAACATTGAAAGACTGTGTTATGCGCGGTCGCGAAGTATGAGTATTGATTGAGAAGTAAGCCAACTCTTACCCTGCTTACCATGTATATAATGTCTGCGAGTACAAATTGCTTACGTAGGAATAATATCATATTATAAACTTCTAAAATATGAGAGTTGTCAGCTGCTATCCTTATATTGTGTTTAGATTTTATACAATTGTTTCAGTAGCTGACATTTTGCCCGTAAGTAGTGTTACGGCTTTATTAGGACACCTTTCATAGATGTAGTAATGTAAAGCAAGGTCAAGTTACGCTGAATACTGGTGTTTTAAGGTAGTTGAGAGAACGTATTTTTGGAGAGCAGTGACATTATTTTTGTTCTTTGTGTCTAGAATACCACCACTGGATGTGTCTGTTACACCCAAATGTCTTTGGAGGGCCAGTGTTGTAAATAAAGTAAGTTTCTGTGCTTTAAATTCTTGGGGCAGATTTAGTAGTTGAATGTTCAAACTTTGTAGCAGTATCTGCTGCTAGCCCATAATTTTATGTAAACATAATCAATGATTTGACATATTTTTTATTTTAATGTCAGAGGTGAATTATATATGCAGTATATTTTGTTTGACACTGATTCATGCAGGTGTGCTGAGGAATGAAGTTTTTGATACATGGCAGGGGTTTCCAATTGTGCATGGCCAAAGAGTGGGACTGCTAGCTTTTCAGTTTTGAGCAAGTTAAAAAATCTTTACATGTAACAATCATGGCAATTTACTTCCCTACAAATCCTAGTAGCAGTACTAAAATTGATGTAATGTTCCAGTTGCACTTGATTTTACATTGTTGCTTGTATAGGTAAAAATAATCTTGTGAAGCAGCAGATTTTCTTTTATGGAATACAGAATTTAATTTATATAAAGTCTGATTTTATTTTCTGTACTTGTGTATGGGTCCAAAGCAAGGTAGGAACTCTCCAGAGCAGGGAGGCACATTGTAAGCTTGCAAATGCTCTTACACAAATAAATGCAGATAAGCCCTTATGTAAATTGAACATTAAAACAGTATACTTGAAATTAATATTTAATGATTTGACAACTGTTGTATTTAAAAACTGTATATTTGAGATGAGAATTGAAATGACTTGACAATTTTTTAAATGTCAGATTGCATGAGGATGTATTTTGAAAGACATGGGGTCTTACAGCCATGTTGCTAAAGAGTCTGGTGTTTGGAGATGTTACACCATGCTGACTGGTAAATGGTTATTGATGTTTTGAAAGATTTTAATGCTTTCATTTTCATGGTCAGACAGTCCAAGTTACTTGGACTGCTTGACCTGGAAGATAGAGGCACCACAATCCTTCGAAAGGTCCATTACTGTTTACCAGTGGACTTGGCATACTGTCCGTATAGTCAGTCAGATGTTCTTAATGTGTACAAATGTACAGATGGACAGCTATTTTAATAGTTGCTGCAGAAAGGTGCAAATGCATCAAGAAATGAGATACATCCTTTTTAGACAGTGAGTGACCAAATTTCTTATAAGAGAACCCAGAGTTTCAGTGCTGATTATATCCGTTACAGACAGTGTAGGGTTTCTTCAAACGAGTATATCCTTATAACCTATTTTTCTAATATTTACCTTTAGTATTGTGTTTTCTCCATACCTCCTCCATAGTCTTTCACATGTGCGTATTCCAAGCTATTTCTTGTCAAAAGTTCTGCATGTGTGCCTTATTTTCCCATTTGTTCACTCCATTCATTAATTTACATACTTTGGCAATTCAAGTGGATCATGAGTAATGAAGTTCCTTATTATGGAACATTCACCGTATCCTACTTATTTCCTGTTTCTTATATACAAACATTAATAAGAATGTCAACTTACAAGACCAGAAGTATGCAGTGTCTGATATTGTAAAATCTTGGGTGAGTAACAGCATATGTCAAGATTCAAGTTGTAACTGTCCAGACACTTTTTTTTTATTTTTGTCCATCAACATACCCTGACTTATGGCTGGTTGTGTGTGAGGATTTTAACAGTAGGAACTCATATTTGGAGAATTAGTAGCATTTTCTCAAGATTGTTTATCTGCATTCCTGTAATATAGGATACATATATGTATCATGTGATATTAATTTACAGAAAGTGAGGTGATTGGCATAGAAGTTTATACAGAAAGAATTTAGTATGTGTTCATGCCTTACCATCATAATGTAAAACAAAATCCTAATGTGAAAGTAGCTAATAAATCATTAAGAGATTTGGCGTAGTTTAGATATTTAACCTTCATCATTTCAGCTTGGGTATTTAAATTTTAGTGCATGGTTTATGAAAAATGTATTGTTTTAATAGAGAAATAAAATAATGAAATGAACAGCATCTGGTGGAAAATAAAATGCAGATCATGCTGTACATCTTAAAAATGCAGTAATTTCCTTGTTGCCTAAATATATAAAATAAATTTTAGGGGTGTTGTCCAATGTGCATTGGCAATTTGAAGCAGGTGTTTGAAATTAAAAATAGCAATTACGATCATGAAGAAATTAAGAGCAGATGTTGAGTATGAATTACTGTAATGCATGCTACCATTCACTTCATTAAAGTCATGTTTCATAACAAAAAATGTGATATCTTTATATATATATATATATATATATTTTCTCTGGGCATGGAACTTAGTATCTTGCCTTAATGGAAGAATGTACACTGTGGATGTTTCTTATCAAGATGCTTAGGAGAAGGTTTTGGGTCTGAGAGACAGGCAGTAATGGGAGGCTGGAGATAATTACATTATGGAAGCTCTTAAATATGCTTGCAAATTTTAGAACATTCACTTCAAGGAATGTTGAATGACATGGCATGTGATAAATGGGAATGCACTGAAAACCTGTTAATTGACACATAAGTCAGTACACTGCAAAAAATAGGCAGTGAATTATTCTTTCTTATCATAACATTCAGTTTGAAAGGTGAAAGGATGTACCACTCATGTCTTTCATTATTTACCACCATGGTACCATATTGTGATTACTTGATGCATTAAATATTTGCCAAGCAGCAAGTCTGTGGTGCACATTCAATACTTGCACAAGTGAGCCTCGTTTGAACCTAAGCAAACATAAGGGGAGAAAATAACAGCAGGCTGCATATAACTGCATAATAAGGAGCTTCATAATTTATACTGTTCACTAAATATTGTTGGAATGATGAAATGAAGGGATCATGGCATATGGCATGTGTGGGAGAGATGAGGAATGTAAACAGAATTTTCATTAGGAAACTTGGAAGAAAAGAGACCACATAGAAAGGTAGGTGTTGGGAGGATAATATTAAAATGGCGCTTAAGGAATAGGGTAGGAGGATGTGGACATGACTTACCCCTAGGGATAGACATCTGTGGTGAACTCATCTGAGTGCAGTAACGAATGTACAGCTTCTATAAAAGGTGGAGAACTTCCTGAGTAGCTACGTGTGTATTCGCTTCACAAGAAACATTGTTTCATGAAATTAGATTAGTTATTTATCAGGTTGGGCTCCCAACCAGATGTAATTACTTTGGCTTGTATAGGTATATGTTAGGAGAATATTTTTAAGCATTTTCAAATCAACTTACAGCAGTTGTGCCTGCTCAGTACAGAGAACAGTGTTTCATCTTAGATTAAACAAGATACTGAACATATGTTGGTGTGGGTTTCTCAGTGAAATAAAAGAAAAGTTCTTTGTTTTTAGTACTCTAATTTCATTTAAAAATACTGTGCAACATCTGGAGTTGAAATTTCCTGGCAGGGTATAGTTTATTTTACTAATGTTCTTCTCTGATCCTATTTATTTATGAGTAGAAAAATTATTTTGTTGTACTGGGATTTGGAACCAGGACTCCTTGCCATCTGTTAGCATCCTGCAGATAGCTGATGCTATTCATGTGGGAAGCACTTAAAAGGGCATTGAATAGTTTTAGGTTATTTTACTTTTAGCAGCAACAATACATGTTCTTAAAGCAAGTTTCAGAACACAATAATTCAAAATTCTGATATTTCAGAACAAACAGTTAACCAGGTGAAAACAAATGAGAGTAATGTGACATCTCTTAAACAGTGTATAGCATGCTGGGAACTTGAGCAGATGATTGGTAGTACCTTTGTGGTGTTCCATAATCATATCTTTTTTCAGAATTCATTTTCTTTGGATGAGAACATTGAAAATGTGGCAAGGAAAAAGGTACAGAAATGTGATGCTCGGAGCTATCCTTCACCCATTGATAGTATCCGATCTGGTAAGCACAAGCGTGCAGAAGCTTTAGGTTGGACTGGCTGGAGAAATTCCTCTTTTGAAGGAAATCAAAGTTTTCCCCGTTTCTCACGGTTGAAGCTGCGTAGATCAGAGATTGATCCAGATACCCCACCGCCAAAAATGACTATGGAAAAAATCTGTGGTATGTAAAGTTTTTCAGAAGTGTTTTATTCCATGAAAAGTTCTCTCTATTAAAACTACGTACCTTTTTGCCTCTATAGATTTCTTGCTTTGTAGCTGATCAATTCTAAGATCTTTTCTGTGTTATGAAATACATCAAACTATCTTCTGTGTAACTTGCAGTGGACCAATTTTAAGTGACTCTAGACATCACTCTACACACTACACTCAGACTGTTTGGTGTGGTGGCAGGCAGTGCAATGAATGCCACACTATAATTTGCCATGATTTTGGGTTAGTGTATTTTAAATTGGTGTATTGCTGTTAATATTAGGCTTCTAATTACCATATTTAAAGACCACTTTTTTTTCTCCCCCCCTCAAAGCCACATGTTACATCTCACAAACTTGTTGATTGCACATCAGAGTTTTGCTGATGAAACTGAAGACATTACATTCTGAATGATACCATTCAGATTGCCTTCAATTCAAGGGTTGTATCTATATACATCCTGTCCAACAAGTAAAATACTACAGGTTCTGATCTGCTGAGAGGCCAGAATCCCACACTTGCAATTCTGTCACCAAGAAACTGTCTTTAAGTAATGCATAGAATTGTTTGTGGTGTGAGATTGTACATTGTCTTGCAGAGAAAACTCATAGGTCCTGTCATGATCAGAGTAGTATTTAAAATTGGTGTCAATGTGGGTAACATATCAGTGTATATTTATGGCTTAAAAGAATAAAGGGGCCTAATAACCCTAGTTGCATTCATAAAACACCCTATTCCGACCTTAACGTCTGGTAATAGCATTTTGTGAATTAACACAGGAAACCTGTTATTCTCAGAATTTATGTGTCTAGTGAGATGAAACCAAGCTTTATTGCTGAACAGAATGAGTGTGGGATCTATTTCTCCAGCATTTATTCCATGAAGAACCAGTTTACTGAATTTGGTCCTAATTTGTGATTCTCATTTTAGAGTTTGTGTACCAAAGTTTTATATGACTGCTCATGTTACAATTTATTGCGTTTCATATTGTCACAGAAGCACCTGTTTGCTATTGTAATTTGAACCAATGATTTTCTTGAGATGTCTTGTGTTTAGCAATAATTTTGTTCAGGTTTTCCTCAACACATGTGTTTTGCATTTTCTCCTACTGTATAGAGTGTAACCCCTTCACATATTTTTAAATTGTCGTGCTTAGAATAAGTTCACCAGGAAAGTTTTATTTGAATTTACTATGACACTTCTTGTAGTAATTATAGTTAGTGTATGTCTTGTACGAAAATGTGTGATGTTACAATGGGATCCATATGTTACTGGAGATGACCCGGCCTCTCTGTGGTAAGCAGCATGGGAGTGAGGCAGTGAGTGGTGTTGGTGTATAAGATAAGCAACCCAATAGGAAGTGAGTAGTGTTTGGGGACACATAAAATAATACAAAGTGACTGTTGGTATTTTATACAGCAAGTCTTGTTTTGTGCCAGAGTTATGTTCCTGAAAAAGTTGCACATATCAAAATTGCATAAACTGAACACAAAATTCCAATTTAGAACACTGTTTCCTGGTGTTTAGGGAACTGACAGCCTTATCCTATATAGTGTACGACTATAACAGTGGTGGGTATATGGACTGATAGAGTGAATATGTACTTGTAGTTACATTTCTATACAGTATATGTAAGTACATTTCTGTACAGTATGTTTATTTCTAATGCAGTAAAAATGTAAGAGACTAACATCCATTATTTTTGGTGCAGTTCTTTCTGGTAGAACTGTGGTGGTCTTGCTACTCATGCAATTTTTTACCTTATGTAACACTTCCTGTAATTATAACAACATCACCACAAATAGTACCTTCGCTGTTATGAACAAATATAAAATAATAACATATGCCAACATTTGTTCATGTTTTCCTAGTCAGCTTATTACATCTAATTTCTCGTCAGTAACAATTTTCTTTCACCAGTTTTTCACTTGGATATCACTAGGTGATGTAGATTGACATTTCTCACTCATGTTGGTAAGAATAGACAATGTTCTTCAAGTGGCAACTAAATGAGCTGTGTGATTATGTCACCATTATAATCAATCCATACACATGACTGATAGGGTGACAGTGTCATCACTTACTGTTAGCCTCCTACAGAAGATAAGTGTGGCAACAGACTTTAACTCGAAATCACGTTAAACTGAAAATTATCACATATATTTGAAAAGTGGTGCAAATTTTGAAGTAGACTTAAGTGAGATCATGTGAAACAAGACCAAACATTGTTACCATAGAAAAGTGGTAAGTATTACTTAAGAGTATGTGTTTGTAGCCTTAGGTATCCAGTATGCAGTGCACATGCGCCGTATTGTCAATCTGTGGCCTGTTTGGCTCTACAGTATTTTTCCACATGTCTCATAAACAGCACAATTTAAAAAAAAAAGTTATTGAACATAGTATGTGTGTTTTGATTTTCTCTCCAACTTTTGTCTGAAACATTTCTCATTCTAAGAAGAATTTAGTGAGATATGACCAAAAATGTTTTGTGATTTTCGCGTGAAGTACCCGTTGTCATATTTTAATGAAACTTGAATTGTCTTGACATATTTTTGACAAATACTCAAATATTGAATTTCATGAAAATCTATGCATTGTGAGCTGAGTTGTTCCATGTGGATGGATGGACAGACAGACAGACAGACATGATTAAGCTAATAGTCACTTTGTGAAATTTTGTGAATGCACCTAAAATCTCTTTATTCAATTCTCATTTTTAAATTAGAAAGATTTTTCTTTCACCTACACTGGGTCTTGTTGAAGATTCTATCTGAAAGACCTGTGGAAACAGTGAGTGACATTTAATTTCAGGATATTGAACTTCTTGACAGTTACAAAAATGTGTGATGAGTACTTCATCTTCATATTTTTTATGTGGAAACTATAATTATTGTAGGAGTGCATTATCTTTTAATGTTGGCAGATGAAGTTGGTATTAACCAACACATGCATGTCTTTTTAAGTGAAGATTTGAATGGATGGAAGAATAAGGTGAGACTTGTATGACAGAAGTGGAATTATGATGAAATTTGTGTGGAACATTTGGAGACAACACGCAGTGTTGACATTCACAGTCCCCATGGAATGTTATGCCTTGAGTGTAAATCAGAGAAAATAATGCTGCTGAAGAGAGGAGCTGTAATTACACCTTTTCTTCAAGATTGTCTACTCATTTGTTAAAAACAAATGTTTGATTTTGCTTTTTCGCTTATATTCCTCATCAAATATTATTTGGTTGATGAAATCAAGGAGGAAGAGATGCACAGGGCATGTGGCACATATGGGGGGGTTGGGGGGCATGATGAAAGTTTGTTACAGTGTTCTGTTGGAGAAACCTGATGGAAAGAGACCTATTGCAAAGGTAGATGTGCATGGGAGGGCATGGACAAGATTGATGTGGCTCAGGATAGTGGCATGTGCAGGGAATGAACCTTTTGTTTCCATGAATTGTACGGAATTTCTTCACTAGCTGAGAATCCATTAGCTTCACAATAAGTTAGTTAGGCATTATGTATAGAATGTGTTACTAAGATGCCAATTGTAAAGAGGACTTCTTAACACGACTATCTCCATCAAAGTTGACAGCTAAAATTTCTGCTGTAATATTTTAAACATTGTTAAGACATCTGACTCATGGAGCAGATGGGCCAGCATAGCGTAGTCGGTATAGTGATTTGCTACGGGTTGGATGGTTTAGGGATTGAATCCTGGCGGGGCAAGATTTTCTGCACCCATCTAGACTGGCCCTGGAGCCCTCCCAGCTTCCTATACAATGGTTACTGGTCATTTCCACAAGTAAAGTGGCTGGGGTGTGGCATTAACCACCCACCCCCATCTAGTGCTGAGGTTAAAGAAAGTGTAGAGCTATACCTCTACTCTCCCTCTGTGCCTTTATGGCAGGTTATAGGATGCACTTTGCCTTTAACTCATGAAGGATTTTTTTTTTAATAGTTGGTAGTCACTCAGCTACTCAAGAAACTGTGCCTCTTGTGGAACCTAATATGCAGTGTCATGTTTAGAAGAGCTTCCCATTAGATCCTGTTCTGATCCAAATTGATCTAAACCATACCTTCACATTCTTTTTATCTAAGATCCATTTCTATATAGTCCTTCATTCCAAGTTTCAGTTCAGCATGTGGTCACTTTCATTTTGTTTTCCATCTAAAAAGTTTCTGATATCTTGGGTCTGTAATTTTAGGGAAATGCAGAGGAAATATACTGTTGATTAGTGTTGTCATCAAGAGATTTCATACTAGGGATTTTTGCCTCTCATTTAAGTGATGAATGTAGCACAGTGTGCACACAGAAATAAGTTTAACTGTCTTATGTTATCTCCAAGTTATATATTTAACAGGATCAATTACATATCCTATTTGTGTTTATTTAATGTAATATATTTTCTGTTCCTGGTGAGTATTGTCATGGTACATTAGTATTAGTAGTGAACGAACATTATAATTCTGTGTACATATGTAAAATTTACTTATACTTTAATGTTTTGCAGTGTTTGTGTATTATGTTACTTTTTATCAGAGTCAAACTAAATACACTGATTAGGTTTTATGTATCTTATTCTTTACATTAATTTATCTCTGTGATAATGGCCTAGTATCCATCTTCCTCATAATGGCATGGTAGAAGCCAAATATATTGGAGATAAGATTAACGCAAATAAAAAGGTATGTAAATTAATCAGTGCATTTAATTGTATTCTAAAAAATTATTAGTTATACATGTTGTGTTGGGTATCTCATTTCTAATGAAATAAAAGGAACCAATTTATGAAGGGACTTTGTTTGTTTTGTGTTTCTTGTTATAGGAGATGGGATAAACACATGCAGTTTCTCCGCTGGTCGAACTCGAGGCTCATTTTCAACAAATTGTTTCATAGATCTCAGCAACATGAAACCAGTCCAGTCAACCACTGATCTGGGCTCTAACATCAGATCTCTGCAAGGGATCAGTGATTCTGCTTGGTCATTCAGCAGCAGCTTTGTCAGTGCTGTTGGTGGCACTAGCAACAGTTTTCCAATAGCTGCCATCAACCCCAACAAAGCTGTATTTACTATTGATAAGAAGTCATTGAAGGTAAAATACCTACACACCTGAACTTCCACAGTGTCAGGTTATGCAGTTTTAGACTTCCTTGGTTTTTCATAAAGTTATATAAAGTATATGAAGATAATAAAGTTTATGAAATGTGCACCAAATTTTCCTGTATAGGAATTAAGCACAGTGAGGCAGAGGTGGTGGAGGAATACAGCCATGCCCCCCTTCCTCGATTATGCAAACCCCTGATTTGCATATATTCAACCTTATATATACTTTTCCATGAACCATTTTTGTTTGATTTCTGTGCTTAGAATAATTTTTACCATTGACTTATTGACTGTACTAACAATTATTTTTGTTTTTAACACAATTACAGTGCTTAATGTCCTTGTTAACATGAACAGTTCTAACAGTATATACACACACACACAAACTAAATTACATTTAGGTTGGTATCATGGAACCCTTACATAATTCTGGAAGTGTGTGTATTTATAAAATTACCCTTCAGAGGGCAGTGGCTACTTGCTTTATGCATGTCCTGTTGCAGCGCTCAGTAACTGTACAGTTTACCCACAGAGCATGTTTATTTGGTTTGTACGACTGTCAAAATAAACATCAGTTATTTCAGTTCTGAAGCACCGCAACATTGGTGTGTTACATTTAGACTTTGTAAATTTCTGGACTGCCATCTGATTAGGACATTGTGTCTGTGAAACTGAATCTATTCCATCCTTATGTGTAAGAGTGGGGCAGGGGGAGACACCAACTCACTTGGGACTGACAGGTACAGATAATGTCAGTCACAGTGTGCAACTGGGCTCTTATTCAAAGGATTTTGACTTCCATTTACTTTTAGATCTGTGTGGACATTTTATTTTCATTGATTGAGATCTTTACCGTTTCCCAGAGTAAAATTATGGACAGCGAGGAAGACCAGATACCCTCTTGGAATGAGCCTATGATCTTTTAACGCCCTGTCTTTACATACAAGAACACAAGTACAAAAATACCCTTAAAAATTCATTTTATATATTTAGGCAACAAGTACACTTACTGCATTCTTCAGACTTGCTGTATTATCTCTATTTTAGTTTTCACAAAATTCTGTTTATTTCATAATATTATTTTTTTACACATATATCTAATAATACTCATGGTTTTCACAAACCATGTGCTAAAATTTAAATACCCTTGCTGGTAGGATAAAGGTTAAATCTGTAGATTTTTTGTGTCAACTATTGTTATCTTGATCACCTTTATCACAGGGGTTACAAAATCCACCCTGTGGGTATTCCCATTTGAGAAATGGATTGGTTGACCTTGCTCAGGGTGGCAGGGTTCACAGAGTTTAAGAGCATACCTGAGGACAGAAGAGATCAACTATTTATTTGTATTAATTGAAATTAATAGATGGTAATAGTGGATGATTAAAAAAATGTTATGTGGAGTGGTTACTTCTATAAGTTGTTGATATTACTATAACTTCATATCTGTGTAGCATGACAAAATCTGATCAATGCTGAGTGCTGAAACTGACACAGCAGTTTTCATATTGTTACTGTCTTAAATTACAGTGTTCATACTTTGTTTGATACAGATCCTGGTGGTTAATAGTATGGCATGCTGTCTTCTGGGTTTCACGCCAGAGGAATTGTGTCAAATGAAGCTACACCAATTGCTGAGTGGTCAGCACAAGACACAGCTTGCAGCTCTCTCCGAAGAGCAGCTTGATACCAAGGAAGGAAATACAGTCATCCTGAGTGGGAAAGTGGTCAGTATATATCATAATTATTATGTCACATGGCTGTTACTCAATGATATATCCCTCGTAACAGCTGAAAAATCGTCTAACTAGCATACTAGCATCCACTATTTATGTCTTGAAATCCAGAGATTCTTGTCATCTTATTACAATTCTTTAATTTCCTGATTAACCACATCTCAAATTACATGCTCACTATCAGCAACACATTATGGATCTCCTCCCTGTCTTTGTTAATATACCAGCTGTTTCTTCTGAACATCCCTCACCCATTTCTCACAACCTATTTGAACATCTTCTTCCCTCTGCATTAGGGGTGGAAACAATGTAAAATTTTTATGGCCTTTCACGGTGCATATTTAATAGTGTGATCCTGTACACTTGTAATTTCTTTCCATCTGAACTGTGCGAAGATTGTTGTAAGTAATGGTTGAACTTCCTGGCTTGGACAAGATTTTCCCCACCCATCCAGACCGGCCCTGGGACCCACCCAGCCTCCTGTACAATGGGTACCAGGTCTTGTGTCCAGAGGTAAAGTGGCTGGTGTGTGGCATTGACCACCCCTCTCCCCCCCCCCCATCTAGCATTGAGGTTAAAGAAAGAATAGAGATATATCTGTACTCCCTCCCCCGGGCCTTCATGGTCTCTTCTAGTGTGAAATTCATCTTTGTACCTTTAATGGCTGTGCATTTGACAGGTATAGAATGGTTAGGATCCCTATTACACATATGAGTACTACCTGTTAACTTATTCACCCTTGACATGGTGACAAAGTCACATTGGGCCCACTCCACATTCAGTTTAATGCATGCAACACAACAAAAAATGCACCACTAAGAGTCACTGGCCGTGAATGACTGACATATGTTTAACAGTTTAAGTGGCATCTTTCTTTCAGTGGGTTATTTAAATCAATGAGGATTTCAGTATGTGGGATAAGTTGTTAGCATTTTT
>Ga0123353_10003122_pt1 | contig 20789 bp, 11 predicted proteins | sample TergutLab28metaG_3_FD_92763 | JGI IMG/M metagenome (GOLD analysis project Ga0123353, IMG submission 92763) | Labiotermes labralis P3 segment gut microbial communities from Petit-Saut dam, French Guiana - Lab288 P3 | ecosystem: Host-associated > Arthropoda: Insects > Digestive system > Gut ... | reverse complement strand
GTTGGGATTGAATGACCATCGCTGTCAAAAAAAATGTGACTTGACAAAGGATAGCCATTTCTGTAAAATGACGCAACATGGATTTGTGACTCGACCCAACAGGGGTTAGAGAACAGGTCTATTCTGTAAAGATGAAATTCTCGTGCCCTTTGAGAGCGGAATGACTTTGTGGAGATATTCCCGAGGCGGACAAGCAGGCAAAGAACAACCGAAGGGAAAAATCCCAGACGATGTGTTCGTACTACCCTCATTAAACACAATGGACAAAGAACGGACAGGATATCCAACACAAAAGCCGTTAGCACTGTTAAAGTGGATTGTTAAAATGGCTTCCAACGAAGGAGACATTGTGCTTGACCCGTTCTGTGGTTGTGCAACGACTTGTGTTGCCGCGCAACATCTGGGTCGAAGATGGATCGGCATCGACATCGAAAAACAGTCCGTCAATATTTTGATTGAACGATTGACCGACGCTCAAGGACGGCTCTTCAAAGATTTCATCGCAACGGATCAAATCCCGAAGCGCAGCGACGTGAAAATCGTTCCCAAATCTCCCTCAGTCAAAGCACAATTGTACAAAGAACAAGACGGCAAGTGCAATGCCTGCGGACGTAACTTTGAGATATGGGATTTTGATATTGATCACATCATCCCGGAAGCAAAAGGCGGCGGCTCTTACTACGAAAATTATCAACTGCTCTGTGCCAACTGCAACCGCATCAAAGGCAACCGCACGATGGAATATCTGCGATTGAAAATCGAAACCCGTGAAAAAATGATGAAAAATCAAATCTTTTTCGGAGAATAATCACCGGGCTACAGAGGTTGTTATGTTCGGAAAAAAAGGTATAAATGGAGTTGACACAATCATGACCGCAATCTTTAGATTGCGAAACCCTCTCATGAAAAACTTACTCCGCCTGCCAATTTTTTTAGTGTCATGTCTTTTATTGTCCCTTCTCGTCCACGCAAACGCCCCGGCAGATGTTTCCCTCACCGAAGCAGAACGCCGAGAACAACAAGTCGTCGAACGTTTCTGGACACTCCTCGAAAGAACACCACGCCGCGGAACCTCCTTCGACCGAGTGTACGGACATTACGTCGATACCGGGCGACTGGAAGAACTCATGAAACGATGCCGGGAATTGACCGAAGCGAACCCCAACAACGCAAAATCTTGGCTTCTGCTCGGACTCGTTCTCTCCCGGAGGAGCGACGATGCCGCAACCGTTGCCGCGCTGGAAAAAGCAATGGTGCTGGACGAAACCGATCTGCTCGCACCCTTTTATCTCGGGGAAACGTACATTGCCCAAGGGCGACTCCGCGATGCCGCCGAAACACTGGAAAAAGCATTGCAACGTGCGTTGGTGAGTCTCCAAAAGAATACGACCGACAGGGCGGTGTTGAGCCGAGATGTCCTCGCCATTCTACAAACTCTCGGTCGGGTCTATGAACGCTTCAGCGACAGGGAAAACTCGAATCGCGTTTGGGATAAACTCGAAGAACTCTTTCCCGGCGACCGAGACATTCTCGTGCGGATTGCCGAAACTCTCGAAGAGGAAGGGAGATTCGACGAAGCACTCAAACGCTATCAACGACTCGCCGAAATGGCAAGGAACGATAACTTCGCCAGAGTCCAATATACATTGGCGGCGGCGGACATCAAAGTCCGGCTCGGCGAAAAACAGAGTGCCATCGACGACTTTGAAACACTCTTGGAAGAACTCGCCGGAGACAGTTGGCTTTCCCGGTCGATTCGTGATAGGGTCGAACGCATTTTCGTCAGGCAAGCCGACTATGCAGGACTTGCCGGTTACTATCAAAAGCGGCTCCAAAAATATCCGAATGATCTCGACACCATCCGCCGTCATGCCGTCACGCTGGTACGTCTTGCTCGCACCGATGAAGCGAAAGAATTGCTTGCGAATATATTGGAAAGAGCACCGTCGAATGTTCCGCTCCGACTTGCTTTGATTGACCTTTTGGTTGCCGACAAGGATTTTGAAGCGGTAGATCGGCACTATGCGAAAATTGACGAACTCGAACCGAACAATAGCGATCATATTTCGCAATGGGGATTGGCGACACTGGAAAACACGAAACTAGACGAATCGGCACGCAAGGCGACGGCAATCCGAATCTGGAGCAGACTGCTCACGGCACGACCGGACGATCCGGCAGTCCTGATAATGGTTGCCGACTTGGCGAATGGGGCGAAAATCCCCGACGAAGCCGAACGATTCTACAAAAAGGCGGTCGCACTCCGACCGAATGATCCGAGTTACAAGGAATATCTCGGATACTTTTATCATCATCGGGAACGCCGAGAGGAAGCAATCGCCACACTTCGACAGATTGCGGAAGGGGATCGGCGAACGCCGAGCAATCTTGCCCAACTCGGCGGCATTTTCCGGTCGCTCGGCTATGCGGAAGAGACACTGATTGCCATGAAAGAGGCGGTGTTACTCGACGATGAAAATTTTGAACTGCGGATGCAATACGCCGACCTGCTCTTCACGAACGACAAAACTGACGATGCCGAAGTGCAGTATTTCGAAGCGGAAAAACTGGCACTAAACAAAAGCCGGAATGGAGTGCAGCGCAATGACGGAATAAACGAAGAGTTTGCCCGATTCCTGAATGCCTATACACGGTTGTTGCAATCGACAGGAAAACTCCAAAATGCCGCCGAAGCATTGACACAAAAGGTAGCCCATCGACCGCCGGGCGATGGGTCGGCGGTAGCCGACTTGCATCCCGGAGACGTGTCCGGTAGTCCCAGTGCGGAGTACCGCACTGGTCGCCCGGCGGTCGACCGCCTACCAAACGCAGAAGAGGCCTCCGACTTTTGGCGACTGGCAACGTACCAATCGGCACTCGGACTGATGGGTTCGGCAACGGAGTCCATTGAAGCGGCAATGGAACTCGCACCGAACGCGAACATTTTGCTCGATGCGGCGGCGAGCATCTTTGAAAAGGGACACGATCAAGTCCGGGCGGCGGCGATTTACGAAAAACTTGCCAGTGCCGACCCGCCGCGACGAGTCGAACACTTGAAACGGCTGGCAAACCTACGCCGGGATTTGGGGGAAATGGACAAGGCAATCGACACTGCCCGACTGGTCATGGCAACGGGAGCAGGCAATGCCGCGAACAGCCGGTTCTTTGCCGATATGCTCTTGAGCATCGGACGACGTGCCGACGGCATTGAAATCCTTCGCAGGGCAGTCCGGCTTGACCCGACCGATACCAATACGCTTACGATATTGGCGGATGTGCTGTTCGATACTAACGAAATAGACGAAGCCCTCGAAATCCAGTGGCGAATCTTTGAACGCACGGAAGACCTGCAAGGAAAAATCGGTGCCGTTATGCGGATGTCCACGTTCTATCAACAGGCGCAACGGTTCAACCAGTTGATCGAGCGGCTCCGGCAAACTGCTAATGATACCGCATCACGCCGGGTGTCGGCATTCTGCTTGGCGCAAGGCTACGTCACGGTTTCCGATTTCGAGATGGCGCGGCAAACGTTGGAGATGCTCCTGTTGGGCGATGATACGGACGACACGCTCCTCTTGTCGCAGTTATCGAGAATATCGGAACTGCAAGGAGACATTCCGACGGCGATTCGGTATCAGGAAATGCTCTGCGACCGATTGCAAGGCGGACAGCAGACGGGACAGGAAAACGAACGCCTACTCTCGCTCTATCAGCAGAGCGGCGAAAGGGAGAAAGCCATCGAACATCTCCTGAAGTTTTTCGTCGAAAAAGGAGACTTGCGTGAACAAGTGCAAGTGATTGATGATTTGTTGTCGCGGGAAGACTACGAGTCCGCCCAAAGAATTCTTGACCGCATCGAAGGGCGCAATCCTCGGCAATGGGAACTCATGTACCGGCGATTGATGCTAGAATTTTGGCAGGACGATTTAGAAGAAGCAACGGCAACAGCAAGGCGAATTCTTGCACTGGATACGCCGCGTGAACAACTTTCAGCAAAACGGCAACACGCTTTGCAAGCGACGCAAAGACCCGGTACGACCGCGCAAACGCCGCAACAGCAACAGATGGCAAGAATGTTTGGGCAGGGCTACCAACCATGGGGGTTCGGCGACCATCAGGGATATAACCGCTTCCACGTCGGTGCAATAGCGGGAATGAACATCTCGCTTCAACAGACGTGGAACGTTACTCACGGTCAAATGATGCCGGTGTTATTCCGGGATAGACTGCGATTGGAGCAACACTTCTTTTATCGGGGGATGTCTTCGAGCAGTGCGGAGCCGCCGAAGCCGCAATGGGAGCCGGAGACCTTTGCCGATGCCAGACTCGCCGCCGCCGCTTGGTTGCTGCGGATTGCCATGCAAGAGGATATTGATGCTTTCCGTGAGGCGAATCCTACAGAAGAAGGGAAACAGGAAAAGCCCCCAACGGCACAGAACGGCTTAACCCTCGACCGATTCACCGAGGCAATCGATGCGTGGCGCAGCGCCGTCCCTTCGGATGCGACTGACGTAACACGAATCGAAGAACGTCTGCGGTTGGAATACTTCTTGCAAGTCTGGTCCCAAACCGTCATGCAAGCAGCGGCTTCGTTTCCCGAAGGGAATTATGCAAAACTGCTCTTCACGTTGGGGGACGAGACGGCAGACGGCAGACAGCAGACGGCAGCAGACAATAATGCAACGAACGAACTTCGGAGTCAACTCGAATTTCGACTGGCAATGCTCGGCGAAAAAGAGTGGCTGCCGACGGCGTACAATCTTATTTTACGTGACCTCACATCGAACAGAGTCTCGGCATTGCAGCGATTCGATCTGGAAAAGGAATTCGACCAAGCGGTACAAAATGCTCCGCCAGAATTCCGGGAAAAGTTCAGTGAAGACGAGATTGCCTTTGCCAAACAGAGTTTTCCAAAAATGCTCGAACTGATGCAAAAAATGCTGGGGAAACAAGGCACCGACTCGTTGACCGTCGACCAAAAGGTTGACTTGATTTTCCAATGTTGGCAACTGGCACTCGAATCCGCACCGGGAAACATGACGTTTCAGATGGTGATAACGTCGTATCCGCACATACGGAACCATTTTAGGAGCATGGGTCGTGAGCAAGATGCGGACAGATTGGAAGCCCTCGTCGAAAGAGCCGCCGAAGCGAATCCCGCGATTGACGTAATGATTGCACATACCATGATGAACGTTGCACTGCATACTCCCGATCCGACAAATTTTCTGGGTTCACTGGGTGCATTGAGGTTATTATTAGAGGGACACGATGATGCTTTCGAGAACTATGATATGGCAGACTCCGACGAGGAAGAAGAAATGGATCGGCTTGTTGCTGCCTTTGAAGTTTTCGTGGGACTCGTGGAGTCTGCTCCCGTTCAAGTCGCCGCCGTTGACTTTGACAAGCAGTTTGAAACATTTCAATCGGGTGTCGAGCGTTTGAAAAGGGCGGTTCGGCGAATCAACGAGCAGGGACAACCTGCAACACCTGCGAATCCCATGATGCGTCCCACGGAATTGCAATTCCAGTCGCCGGAGATGATGGCGATGACGTTCGATAATGCCATGATGGGTTATCTGCAACGTGTTATTACTTCTGTTACATCGGAACTCGGTTTGACCCCGGCAGCACCGGACGGGATGATTACGGTGTCTATACCGGGCGGCGGTACGGCACAAGTCCCCGTCGCGGCAATACAACAAGTCGCATTACATCCTGGTGTAGTGGTGCTACCGCAGCCGGGTGAAGCGGAAAAGAAGCCGCTCACGCCGGAGCAGTTAGAGAGAATCGCCGCCGCCGAAAAAGAAATTTATCGTCTGCTCGACTACTACTTCGAACAAATGAACGAGTTAGAAGGCAGCAGACGGCAGACGGCAGACGGCAGCAGAGGAGCGGCGACTGCGTCGCCGATGGTTGTGCAACAACGTCGCCCGGCTCCGCCGAGTCTCTTGGGTTACAAGGATCACTTCGAACGCGGCAGAGAGATTCAGAGTTACGAATTGGATAACATCCTTCAGGGACAAACGCTGGGCTCGCCGATTCGGCTCTCCGCCTCGTCGATACCGGCGAATCGCACATTGCTCATCGCACACGGGTTTTTTAAGATGGTGGATGATGCACTAAAAAATGCGCCGACACAGTCGGCGGCTCTCGTGCAACGGTTCGACACTTACCTTACCCAAAAAGCAACCGACGGCACCGATGCGGACAAAACCCGAATCGAAAATGTCCGAACGCTGATCGCCGAACAAACGACGCTGCCCAGCGGCAGAACGATCAGTCCCGCGATGTTGGGCAATGTCAATAACGAACTCAACGTCGACGCAAAAATCAACGAACTGGAAACCGAAGCAAAAGAACTTGCCGAAAAGGGCGAAAAACTCGACTTCCGAAAAACATTCGTCCTCGCTCTTCTCCACAAACAGAAAGGAAACAAGCTCAAAGCAGTCGAATATCTCGACGCACTGCCCATCACGGCATCGGGAGACCTTCGCTATCGGGAGCAACTGGTGCTGAAATGGGCGGCAGGAATGATTACAGAGCCGACAATGCGGAAGCGGGCGGAAACTGCCGTCGAGCGATTGCTGCGTTATCAACTGAATGGAAACGAAATGCAAGACCTTCGGCTGGCTCTGCGGCTGCTTGAGCGGCACGAGGAAGCCGATAGAATCCGCGACCGCATGCTGGCAACCGCTACCGATTTTGAGACGCAACGGAAACTTCTTGAAGAACTCCGCAGTGACCGAAGCAACCGCACGACGCAGTTCGCCCTGAAAGTCTATCGTTCACCGGCAGTGCGTCATGCGGCAACCGCCCGGCAGGGGGATATGTCCCGGTATGTCCGCGATATGGCACTCGACATCTTGCAACGTGCCGGAAAACTTGACGAAATCGTCGAGCAGGTCGAGGCGCAGTGGCAAAGTTCGCCCGGCTCGCTTGACCTGATGATTGCGCTTGCGGACATTTATCACAAGGCGGGTCGAAGAGACGATGCGAGACGCGTCGCCAGAGAAATCAGCGAAAAACTCCCCGAAGATGATGCCGCCAAAATACAGGCGCATGCCAATCTGCTCTCGAACCTCGGAATGAATGACGAAGCGGTAGAGTGGAACATGAAAGCCTTGGCGAAAAACCCGGAGCAACTCCTGCAAAATTTTTGGCAATACGAACAATCGTTCCGGGAATCGAATCAGAGAACGCAGTTGCTCACCATTTTGAAGAGGATCAGACCGGAGCGTCTTGCGGGACAGTTCGGCAACTTTTGGCATAATATAACCGAATGGCAGCGCAATGAGGCGACGAAACAAGCCGCCGATGAACTGTTGGAATACGTCTGGGCGATGGAAGGAGTCAACGACGCAGACCGCCGACAGGGACGTGCCGACTTCGTCCGCACGCTGGCGTGGAATCCCAATGAAGCGTATTATCCCATGTTCCGTGAGGTAGTGCTTGATGCGGTTGCAGTACGTGAACTGGATGAAGAATCGGTGTTAATGCCCGGCGGAGTTGTCGTGCATCATCGGTGGGAGAATCTGTTTTCCGTTCATGGTTGGTCGCAGGACAGAGTTTCGTCCATCGGCAACGCCTTTTTCGACATCGTCGCAAAGAAGGGTGAACTTGCATCCGTGAGAGAGGAATTCCAAAAAGCGGTGGACGCGCACGAGGCAATCGATGCGGCAAAGCGTGTCCGGACGCAATACCAAAATGCCCGGCTGGCGTTGGCGGTAACGGAAATCCGTTTGAAAAATGCCGATGCCGCCGTGAAACTTGTCGAAGCCATTATAAAAGAGGAGAACCCCGCAACGCGGCAACAGCAGCAACAAATGATGCACAATGGGGGCGAATATCAAGTCGTTCTTGCGTTTGAATTGGCAACGTTGGGCGACAGCCCTGCGGCGGTCGAGTTGGCGATCCGGTTGCTCGAAGGGATGCTCAAAGATATGAGGTCTTCGCACATGGAACAATACATTCTTTCGCCGCTCATGAAATTTTATCTCAGGAGCGACCGGGCAGCGGAGGGACGCACGATGGCTTTGGATCAACTGCGGGAGGCTTTCCGGTATCTCAAACTGATGGGAAATACTCAACAGTACCAGGTCGGCAATCGGCATTATTCCAGTTGGGAACTTCAGGAACAGGCAGTTACGACGAGTCGCCTCTTACTCGAATCGGACAACGCTTTCGACTTGATGCTAATCTATCGTGAGATGTACGACGGACAATCTTGGGTCAGACTTGCCAGACAGCAAAACGATTACCGCTTTGGGGAACTTGACCGCATTTCCCGGGAACTCGAAGAGAAAATCAGTGCGAAAGATTTCACCGCAAACCTGGAGCAGTTGATACCGGGCATGTCGGACGGAGAGGTAGACCGTCGACCGCTGGGCGACGGAGCGGTGTTGCCGCCCGGCGGTCGGCAACCTACCTTAACGCTCGGTCGGTACATTACTTTGGTGAGACTTGCGGAACAGGAGAATCAATTCGGGGAATCGTTGGCGGGTATTCGTCTGGCGGATTCTCTTGCCGTCATTGCAAAGGAAGAGCCGGAGCGATATACCGCCATCAAGAACGCCATCGAAGCACTGGAAAAAGCCGCTCCCGAAGAGCCGACGATTCTGATTGCTCTGACCTGTTGCCGATTGCTGGACGGCGATCATGCCGCCGTCGAATCGCTCTTGCGCCGCCTCGTCGAATGGAGCAAGACGAGACCGTCGGGCGGACATGTCGATCAACAGATTTATCTCGGAATCTGGAGTGTTCTCAAAGGAACGTTTGCCGACGAAACTCTGATGGCAAAGGCGGAAGTGCGTGGTAATACGGAAACGCTCTTCCAATTCACGGGACGTTTGGTCGAGCATATCACCGCCAATGCAAACGAGGAGCGGCGTACCCAATCCGGGGGATTCAGCACGCCGGTGCAATCGTTCATGTTCGATGTCCAGCGGTACGCTCCTGACGAGATTTACCAAAAGTTCCAGCCCGATGTCGATGCGATGGTTTACGTAAAAATCCTCATGCCGACACCGGGATTTTTGACCAATGAGTTGGGACCGCACCGCAATCGAATTGCAGGGCAACTTTCCGAAGGTCTCACGATTGTTCCCGGTGCCGTGATGCAGGTTTTTCGCACCGTCTTTGCGAACGGCTATCCGCCGGTAGAAGGGGAAAGCGGCATTCTTTCGCGCAACAATGCGATGTGGCTGCTCTTTGTGTTCGGTCGGGTTCTCGAAATGACAAAAGATGGGGGTGTTGATTCCGTCATTGTTTACGAGGCACTGCGAGAGATCGTTCTCGCGGAAGGTGAGGAGAAGCGACCGTTCCTCGTCGACTACGACGACCTCGGCGGCGAAAATGGTTATTTCCGCACACCGGCTGCCGATCTCGTCGATTGGGCGGTGAAGGCGGAGCGAGTGGACGATCTGAAAGAACGAATCGCATCGAGGCGGTTGCGTTATGGACCCGGGACTGCGCTCGATGTGGTGGACTTGTTGCTGGCATTGAAACTTGGTGAGACGGAACGCTCTACGGAACTCATCGCTCAGTTTCTTAAAGGAGTCCGTGAAGGCAATCCGCTGATTGCGAAGTACGCCGCAATAGCCGCCGTTCCCGCCGCAAAACCGTTTGAATTGTCGGAGATTACAGAACACTATCCCGTGCTGATTGAATTGATTGATGCGCTTATCACGAGTGCGAACGAAACCGTTAAGACTGCCGTTGGAAGACGCTACGGATATTACATGGTACGCAGTTTTTACGACCGATTCGCACAGGAAGCAGCGATTCCGCAAAAAACCGATTGGCTTCGCGCTTACCGGGAAATGACTAACCTCGATCAGATGGACGGTTTTCTTTTCACGGTCGAAGACCGACTCTATCGTGAAGGTTTGGAGGCGATTACAAACGATAAACTTGACGATGCTATAGCGGTGTTGCGTTATTTTGCGAGGCATTTTTCCTATCCTGTTCCTCACTTCCGTGACCGCGGCTTGACGGAGTATCTGACGCAACTGCAACCGAAACTGGACGCATTGGACGTGTCCGTCCGAAAGGAATTACTCGGTAATCTTGTTCCGGCAGACATTGCCAAGCGAGGAACCGCGCGACGCACGGCGGATGTGAAACTGACGGCAAAGCAGTTTGACCTGCCGCCGCTGCCCGATGGAACGGTGGTCTATCAAAATGATTTCGAGATGCAAACAGGTTCCGAATGGTCGATTGACCGTCGGGACATAACGCCGCAGATGGAGAAAACTTTCCTCGGTGAGTTCCATTCGGACAAGGTTCGCTTCCGTCTCGCTGGCTTGCCGGAACATCGCTTCGTGCGGATTCGTTTTGACCTGCTGATGCTTGCCGGTCTGGACGGCTTGGTAGGATTTCCTCGGGAGTTCGGAGTCGATGTCTGGGGAATGGAAATCGAAGGAAGCGACGGTACTCCCGGAAGTCGTCCGATAGTTTCGAGTTTCTCCAATTTCCATGCCGACCCGAATGCACAGACGCAAAGTTTTCCTGACGATTATCCGTTGGAATTCGGTGTCAAGCCGACTTGGTTCGAGCAACTTCTCTCGGACAATCTTTGGACTTATAATAATGAAACGTTTGGGAAGGGTGTCTATCATGGTCGGCACGGAGCGGACAAGGAAAATGTGTTGGGCTACGAAAAAGATGCCGTCTATGCGATTGACTTGATAGTGCCGCACACTTCGTCGGAGTTGACGATGGAGTTTTTCTCGAAGTTTCAAGATGGTCCGTTTAGCCATGGGCAGATCAATGCGGCGCTCGGCGAGTCGTGGGGTTTGGACAATTTCCGGGTCGAGGTGTTAACCGAGCCGTTGCAACTTGACGATGCCGCATTGAAGATCTGTTTCGACGCATTGATCGGCAACGATGCATTGAAATCTCATGCAGCGCGTTGGCGGCTTGTAGCGGCGGAGAATGTAGCGGTTGAGTACATTGACCGCTGGTTCAAAGATGAGTCGAACGCTGCCAAGCGGAATGAGATTCGCAAGCCGGGCAATTTCGATTTGTTCCGCATTGACCGGGTTCTCGAACTGATTGTAACCCCCGAAGCGGAAATGCTTCGCAGAGAGATTAGTCCTTTATGAAAACGATAGCGATTACAATGGGCGACTGTGCCGGTATAGGACCGGAAATCATTGCCGCCGCTTGGGAGCAACTCCAGACGATGCCCGATTGCCGGGTCGTCGTCTATGGACATCCCGAAGTCATGCGGCGAGCGGCGGGACTGCGAAAAGTCAGTGCCGAGATTGACTGCGTACAATGTTGCTCCGATGACGTACTCGACGTTCTCCCCGGCACGATTGATGCCAGAGCAGGCGATGCAGCGTATTCGGCAATTCGCCGGGCGATTGATGACGCAAAAAACAATGTCGTCGATGCCGTCGTAACGGCACCGATTCACAAAGCCGCTCTTCATCAGGCGGGTCATCACTATCCGGGACACACGGAAATCTTTGCCGCACAGTGCGGAATCAAAAATTACGCAATGATGCTCTATCTCGGACCGGAGGGCTTGCGCCCTCCGATACTAGGTCCCTACGGTCTCGCCGTTGTCCACGTAACGCTCCACTGCGCCATGAAGACGGTTTTCGAGAAGATTACCATCGAGTCAGTCTTGGCAAAGATCGAACTTGCCGACGGATTTATGCGGCGAATCATCTCTGCTGCCGTCTGCCGTCCGCCGTCTGCCGTCTTACCCCGCATTGGTGTTTGCGCTCTCAATCCCCATGCCGGTGAGGAAGGACTCTTCGGCGACGAAGAAATCCGAATCATTCAACCGGCTATTAAACTGGCAACGACGCAAGGATTACAGGTCGAAGGTCCCAAGCCAGCGGACACGATCATGATCGATGCCAAAGCCGGTAACTATGATGCGGTCGTGGCAATGTTTCACGATCAGGGACACATCGCCTTGAAATTATTGGGAATGTACAGAGCGGTGAATGTTACGCTGGGCTTGCCGATAGTCCGAACGAGTGTGGCACACGGCACTGCATTTGACAAGGCGTGGCAGGGCGTTTCCGAACCGGGAAGCCTTTTAGAGGCGGTGCGGGTTGCCGTGAAGTTATCGGAGTCGCGGGAATTTGCCGTTGCAACAAAGCCGATTATTGTGTAAAATGGGGATATAAGGTAAGATGTGCAACACTCTTTCACCGGCGGTCGTCAATGAACATTTGGAATAAAGTCTTTTTGGGAGTGATCTTCATCGCAGTAATCGCCGTCTTCGTTCTGGTAGCGGTTGAGTTTCAGATTCGTAACACCGGGCAAAAAAAGGTTGCCGATCTGGAAAAAAGAATAACGGAAGCAAACGATAAATATGCCCGAATCGTCGGCGGGACAGACCCCGGTAAACTCTCGCCGGATAAACCTTTATCCGGTCTGGGAGTCGACGAACTCCGGGGGCAACTACGTGGTCGCTACGATGAACGAGGCAGGGCTTGGTTCGGATGTAGGGTCGCAGGTATGGAAGAACGTCACCTTCCTCCGGCTCTGCAACAAGTGGAGGCGAGAATTATCATCACCGGTCCTTTCGCTCCAAGCGACACAGGGGCGGCAACCGACGACGTAGTCATGCCCGAAGCACTAAAAGGGGTGGTCTATGTTTTTGAGGAAAAAGAAGGAGCAGGCGAAGATGCCGGTGCGTTTCTCGGTCGTTTCAGTGTGAGTTCCGAACCGATTGCGACAAAGTTCCAGGACAACAATGGAAACGAAAAAAACGGTTGGCGGATTGCGTTGATTACCATTGATCCGATAAACGAGGGAGAAATCGAAACAATCTCTGCCGCTGCCGAGTCCCGCTGGGCAGTTTATCTGACTCCGCCGGTGAATCGAATTGCCGATCAACGCCGTCCCATGCCGGAACTGGAACAGGAAGATAAAGAAGGAGTGGACTCAAGAGTCGTCGAAATATGGAAGAAGTACCGGGAAACAATGGATGATCCCGAAGCCGAACTCGCCCAAGATTTTTCGGTACTACTGGATTGGCTCTATCAACAGCGAAGCACATTGAATCGTGATATTAGAATTGTCGAGTCGGACATTGATACGTACAAAACGGCAAAAGAGAAAAACGATTTGGAAAACGAAAAATTAGAAGCAGATTGCGTCCTCGAAGAAAAACGTGTGGAGGCGATGAACGTTCAGCGCGACGCAGTCAAGACGTTGCTTGAACAGTACAAAACGGAAATTAACCGAATCGAATTGCGCATGGAGAAACTCCAAACGCTAATCACGGCTTACGTCGCCGAAATGACAAGCGCTCAGTTGCTGGCTGTCGAAAAAATCGAAGGGCGGACGAAAAATACAGGAGGGGCAGAGGGAGAGTGATAAGTGTTGTTCGTCCCGACGGGATGCAATGTCTATAACCGCAATGTCTATAACCGCCGGTCTTATCCGGTGGACAGCGGCAGTGCCTTGAATGGTTCAGTTCCGCACAATTAGTGTTATTCAATAATTTTGCTAATCGGATACTCAACGATTCCACATGCGCCGGACGCTTTGAGTTGCGGTATCAGTTTCCGTACCATCGCTTCGGCAATGATCGTCGAAACGGAATGCCACTGGTTGTCCGAAAGATTCGAAATCGTCGGATTTTGCAGTGCTGGCAGAATAGTAATCACTTCGTTGAGTTTCACTTTGGGAACATTCATCATCAAGCCGACCTTCCCCTCCGCCGCCATCGCCGCCCGAAGCATCAGCACAATGTCATCAATTTTTTGCCGCTTCCAATCGTCTTTATAAGATTCGTGATTGGCAATGAACCGCGTTGTACTTTGCAGCACTTCGGCAACAATACGCAGTTTGTTTGCCTTGAGCGAACTGCCGGTCTCCGTGACTTCCACGATGGCATCGGCAAGTTTCGGTGGCTTCACTTCGGTTGCTCCCCAACTGAATTCAACATTCGCCGTTACTCCATGCTTTGCAAGAAACTGCGTGGTCAGTCCGACTCCTTCGGTCGCAATGCGTTTGCCTTGCAAATCTTGGAGCGTCTGAATCGGCGAATCTTCGGGAACGCACAAAACCCACCGGACGGGACGGCGCGACACTTTGGAGAATCGCAGTTCGGCAATCTCCTTCACATCGGAATTTGTTTCGACGATCCAATCGTGACCGGTCAATCCTGCGTCGAGTGCACCGTTGGCAACGTATCGTGCCATTTCTTGGGCGCGGATCAGGAGACATTCAATTTCGTCGTCATCAATGATGGGAACGTAACTTCGTGGCTGGACGGAAATGTTGTATCCGCTCTTCCGAAAGAGTTCGAGCGTTGCTTCTTGCAGACTACCGGCGGGAATTCCAAGTTTTAAGACCATTTTTCATTGTTAGGGAAATCAATAGAAGTAAAGTGTACCCGATTTTGCAGAATTTTGGAGAGGGAGAACGAATCGTTTGCCGTTTTCGACCGTCGTGTAAGCAAAGGAACACAAACCTTCACCCTATTGCAGTTAACACAGAAACATGGTACGCTTCTCGCCATGTCCCGGTTGATGGTATGCTCTTCTTTAGCGCAAGGTTTTGTTCCAATTCTCAAACAGGAGACAACAATGAATCAAATGGCAAGATGTTTTTTCATAGTGGTAGGGGCTTTGACAATATCTGCCGTCGCATTGGGACAGCAGGAGTTTCCGAAACCCTATGGCGGTGTTGCGCCCGATGCTCAAGTTCCCGATGATGGAAAAGTCCGAATCATCAATTTCGGTGCCCATCCTGACGATGCCGAACTTCGCGCAGGAGGCACCGCCGCTCTTTGGACAGAACGTGGCGACCTTGTCAAATTTGTCTCAACCACCAACGGCGACATCGGACATTGGCGTGAAGCCGGCGGACCGCTTGCTCTACGGCGATACCGTGAAGCACAAGATGCCGCAAAGATTCTCGGTGTCCAAAAGTCAGTCGTCTGGGACATTCACGACGGCGAACTGGAACCAACCCTTACAAACCGCTTGAGATTCACTCGAGAAATACGACTTTGGAATGCCGATGTGGTGATCGCACACCGACCCAATGACTATCATCCTGACCACAGGTACACTGGCATCCTGATGCAAGACTCCGCTTACATGGTCGGTGTGCCGTTTTTAGCACCTGATACGCCGCCGCTCCTGAAGACACCGGTTTTTCTGTACTCGTATGACTCGTTCCAGAACCCTCCATTCAAGGCAGACATTGTGGTTGCCATTGACGATGCTATCGACAAAAAAGTGGCTGCATTGGTGGCGATGGAATCCCAGTTTGTCGAAGGTGGGGCTTTAGGGCACCAGAATCCTCAAGCCGTGGCAGCGATGACAGACCCGGCGGCTCGTGAACAAAATAAAAAATACGTCGCTGAACGATTCAGATCGCGATGTGCGGCAATTGCCAACCAATATCGGACGCAACTGATTGAATTCTACGGTGAAGAGGTCGGAAGCAAAATCAAGTACGCTGAAGCATTTGAAATTTGCGAATACGGACGCAGACCGAGCAAAGAAGAGATTATGAAATTGTTTCCCATTTCCGCACCAAAAAGCATCCGATAGGGGAGGGCAGGGCAGGGGAGTGAGTTTAGCCGCCTCACCCTGTGAGGCGCAAAAGAGTCCAATGGTCATTAAAACTCCGTCGTTTTCCAATTTCCGTCTTTATCGTAAATTCGGTCGCCTCGCAGTTCGTATTTCCAGTTGCCCTTCGTGTCCCAAATGCGGTCGCTATCGTGGTGGGTAAATGCTCTCTCGTTTCTGGAAAAAGCCATCAATTTGTGCCGACTTGTAGGGTAGAGCCGCCGAATTGCATATCGCAAGAACTTGCTCAATGATTTCTTCGGACGTGCCGATTTCGTAGGCAATAATGTCATCTTTGTCGGACATTTTCGTTTGCAGTCCGACATCGCCTTCGATCCATTGGGCGATGTCTTGCGGATTGTGCGATTGAAACCTCGATATATGTCCACGTATCGACAGGTAAAACTCGGCACCATTGACGTGAAAGGCAAAGCCCGGTTCAAACAGCCAAGAGTTGTCGCCGAAGTCGCCGTCAACCATGCGAATCGAACAACTGAGGTTCTGACGCAAAAAGTGTCCCTCGATCAACATTCGCAGTTGAAAAGCGCGCTGGGCGACATAACGTCCCAAGTTGTTTTGTTCGGACAGGCTTGACATTGTTTTATCTCCTTCTTCTTTTTAGGGAATCACTTTGAAATATGCTTCCTGGCACAGTGCCGAGAAAATCGAGTAACGCACAAGATATATTTCAGTATGCGTTTTATCTGTTCTTGGCACCAATGGACTCAAGGTATCGCCAAGCCGCACTACCTGGGGTAGTATATTGCATTGGTGGACAACCATCCGCGTCCTTCGCGTTGACTTGAGCTCCTTTGGAAACGAGAAACCTCAAGGCTTCCGTATTATCGCCATTAGCGGCTCTGTGCAATGGTGTCTGATTCAACAGACCTCTCGCTCTCGCGTTGACATCAGCACCATTGTCCATGAGACACTGTAAGGCATCTACTCCTGCGTACTCAGCTACGATATGCAACGGCGTGGCACCGAAATCACATGTTACAAGTTCTACACGAACAGAAGCACCTCTGGAAATAAGGTATTGAAATATTTCCATATTTTTTTCTCTTTCTTCTCTCCTATTTCCCTTGTAATAGCATAGCCTACTAACTGCCTTGAATAGTAGTGCATCGCCATCAGTGCCTCTCGCATTGACGCTCACACCTTCTTGTTCGACAAAATACTTCACATCTTCGATTGCGCCACGTCTGACAGCGTAAAAGACATCCGGGCAACTCGTGTGCTTATGTCTTTCCGCAATCATTCTTTCCTTTCGCTTCTGTTCCGCTATCGCTGCCAGCCTCCGTTTTTCTGCATCGTCTTTTGCCTTTTGTATCTTTTCTTCGACGTGTTCTTTTTTTCGCTGTGCGTCTGCGTACCATAATTTTGCCGCCTCTCCGTACCACCGCAAAGCCTCATCGAGCCTACCAGCTTTTTCGCACCTACCTGCCCAATCATACTGTGCCTGTGTAGCACCGAACTCGGCGCACTCCTGTATGCGCCGGTCTTGCTCATGCTCCTGTTCTCTTTCCCACATCTTTCTTGCTTCTTCTCCTCTTTTCGGCTCGCCGTAAGCCAATATTAGGAAAATAATTGCGGCTACAAAGGCAACTAGCATCAAGAAAGTCCAAGTGAAGAATCCCACGAGTGTTAAAAAACACGAGATACCAAATAAGACCAACCAAAGGATTAGTTTATTCGTAATGTCAGGCGGGGCAACTTCGACATAGTGAAACACCAAACCGGAAAGCCCTCCGGCACGCACTTGGATTCCCGTGTCCGTTGTCAGTGGAGTTGCTGACTCAATGATTCCTTGGCTGGCTAATGATCGTAGTTCTTGATCGTTAATCGCCTGCTTCTGTCCGTCTGCATCGGTGTAAGAAAAGCGAAAAAGACCGGAAATCTGCCATGCTACCCCGTTCTGTCCGCTATCCGCTGCCATCAGGGTTCTTGGAGTGAGGATTTCCTGCGCTGCCAGTGCTCGCAGTTCCGCAAGGACGTGCGGACCTCTTCTTGTACCATTTGCGTCTGTGAAGGAAAAACTGGTCATACATAAAACTGGGTAAAGGCGAAACATCTACCGAATCCGGCAACGCGAACCACTCAAGACGGGAGCGGCACGCCATTCAAGAAACGGAAACAATTCCACGTACCAAGGTGGTGCATTGCTAGCCAATTGGACAATGCTGACTTTGTCCGCATGTTGTACGCGCACTCCCTCTTCGGAAGTAACGCAACTTCACAACATACCATCAACTTTCTACCCGGTTCCCCGGTTGTCATGTAGAAAGTTGGTGTCCGCCGAAGCGATTCTTATGACTTGTTAACGTACTCTAATCAATTTGTGCGTCCAGTGTACACTATTTTTTTGCCGAGTGCAATAGGGGAGGGGAGCGGGAAAAAACCAGAGAGCCGGGGACTGTGTCCCCACTCCGGCGACGCAGTCGCCGACTCTCTTGGGCAACCCTCTTGAATGTAAAGGGCAAATCATGTACACTGAACTTGTGTTTTCAATCCCATCGAAACAATGAGTACGATCCCGGCGGACACGTTGTCTCAAATTCAACATATCGACCACAACGAAATGTCGATCATCGTTGAGCGTTTGGTCGATGTCTTTAGCAAGTCCCATCCAAAAAAAAGGAGTGTTGTTATATGATCGAATTTTATAAATCAAAGATCACCGATCAATCTTCAAGACGGGCGTTTACACTTATCGAACTTCTTGTCGTCATTGCGGTCGTCGGCACGCTTACTGCCTTACTGTTGCCGGCAGTTCAATCAGCACGCGAATCGGCAAGACGCATGCAATGCTCCAATCACTTCAAACAGATCGGCATTGCCATCCACTGTTACCACGATGCTCACAATGTTATGCCGCAAGGTTGGAATCAGACGGGACATTACTGGACGACTTTTCTGTTGCCTTTCATCGAACAACAAATGCTCTATGACGGTATGGTCTTCGACTTTAACAAACCGTTCGGCGAATGGCGAGGCGGATTTCGTCCCGACACCAATGCGAGAGCCACTACGCCGCATGATCCCATCAACGCAACGACTCGTGCAATGAAGACGAAAATATCGGTCTATCAATGTTCGACGATTCCACATCCGAGCGGTGGACTTTACGAAGGTCCCGGAAACATGGGAGTCACATCTGGTGTAACACCGCGAGAGGGATGTATCGCTAACGTCTGGAATCCGGCTCTTTCTTCCGTGAAGTGTAACGCGGGTAGCAACATCGGTTTGCAATACTGGTCTGCCAGTTGGATGCGTCCCTACATTGCTCCCGATGGTCGGAGTTATCATTCGGAAATGTGCTTTTCCGGTCAAGACTGCGTCGATGGTACTTGGCGAGATCAAAATGGAATGATGTACGGTATGTCGTTTGTATCATTCGGTGCCGTTACCGATGGTCTCTCCCATACGATTGCCGTCGGCGAGGCGACTTCGTTTCAAGACATCACAAGAGATAGTCAACAACTTGGATGCTTCTACATTGGTCACGGTTATGCGCCGGGTTATTGGAGGCAACCTAATGGGAGTCGTGAGAATCCTCGGTATGAACATACGAGCGGCTCATTTTTTTATGCGAACGGCAACATTCATTCCGATCACGCAGGGACCGGTTTTGCGAGAGTCAATGCACTCATGTTACAACCGAACGCCTATGGTCGGCATATCATGGGAGCCTTCGGTAGTTGGCATCCCAACGGCGCAAACTTCGTCTGGGGCGATGGTTCGGTAAGATTTATTCCGAACAACATCGAGTATCTTGTCTGGCGCGGACTCTTCTCACGAAACGGTAGAGAGAACACATCGTTTTAGCAAAAATCAGAGTCCGCCGCACCAAGTTCCATCAAGCCAATGAAACAAGAGAGACCGAAATATTACCTTCCCGAAGAAATCATCTGTGCAGTTATTCACGCTCTGGGAGGTTATCTCGGTGCGGCAGCGGTTGTCCTGCTTGTGTTGTTTGCGATTTGGAGCGACTCACACGTTCCTTGGAAAGTTGTTGCCGGTTCAATTTTCGGAGCAACAATCATCATACTTTATTCGGCTTCGACAATTTATCATGCCGTAACAGACCATCGAATTAAGGATGCGTGCCAATCTTTCGACCAGATGGCAATCTATGCCTTAATCGCTGGAACCTATACGCCGTTTTGTTTGGTAACACTTCGGCAAGACTATCCGGTCCAGTCATGGGCAGTTTTCGGTTGCATCTGGGGAACAGCGATAGCAGGGATTCTGTTCGAGACGTTTTCCAAGCGTCAATTTAAGTATCTTACGACATTCACTTATCTTGCGATGGGTTGGTTCGGTCTTGTGCTTATTCAACCTTTAAGTCAAGTTTTCGCATTCGGCGGCATCGTTTGGCTTGTACTTGGAGGCGTACTTTATTCGCTGGGAGTTGTATTCTTTCTTTGGCGAAGTCTGCCATATAACCATGCAATTTGGCACATCTTCGTTCTCGCAGGAACGATTTCGCACTTCTTCGGTATCCTGTTTTATGTCATGATGTGAGGTAGTGTCCCACAGAGCCCGCCGCGTAAGCAAGGCACAAAACAGGGGCAGAGCAGGGAAGTGCAAAAACGTTTTCACGGCGAATCGGCAGTGCCGTTACCATAAATCTGACCGCCCCGCTACTCACAGCAGGGCTCCCTCGCCCAAACAGATACAGACCGAACAATACCGGTGCGATAGGAAGAGTGAATGTATTCCCCGCCAAATTGCGGATACCCACTCATCCGAAAAGAATGTACTTTCGCAAACAGTGCTGAATCATTGGCGATGGTGCCGTCTGCAAAAATGTGATCCAACTTCACTTCAACCAGTAGTGGTGTTTCTTGTGTTGGCTCGTCGGTCAACACAAGAGCGTACCCGGTGCCTTCCGAAGGACAGTAAAAATATTGTTCCGGCGAGTTGCCAAGATACGGCTTGACCGCCTCTCGCCAATCTCCCTCTGGCATACTCCCATGTTCCGCTTCGTAGAGCAACAGAGCAAGCGTCAAACGTTTGAAGCGGTCGATACATTCATGCCTCTGATAGGTGTTGAAAACAGATGTAGCAGTCCCCCAAAACAGAGAGATAAGGGCGTTTGCAACCTCTTCCGCTTTGACGAAGTACCGGCGGCAATGAGCATGGCAACCCGCCTCTTGCGGCGGCGGTCGACCGGGATCAGGATTTTTGGGAGCGAACACCGCATCGTAATTGCCGTGTGCGTCACAC
>Ga0123353_10003121_pt1 | contig 20791 bp, 18 predicted proteins | sample TergutLab28metaG_3_FD_92763 | JGI IMG/M metagenome (GOLD analysis project Ga0123353, IMG submission 92763) | Labiotermes labralis P3 segment gut microbial communities from Petit-Saut dam, French Guiana - Lab288 P3 | ecosystem: Host-associated > Arthropoda: Insects > Digestive system > Gut ... | reverse complement strand
TCCAGTGAATAAGGGGCAGGCATCCATTCCTCCGTGAAAAATGTTTCCTTGGAAAATTCAATTTCACAAAGTTTACCAAAATAACCCAATTTGCACCAGACCAGATTTTAGGACGCTCTAGTCACTGAAAACACGGAAATTTTCAAGTGTGTTCGGTATAGCTTCGTGTTCCCCAGAGTTGCAGCAGGTTGATCACCAAAAGCAGTGCAAACGAAATGACAAGCATTGTGACGGCAATGGCGGTGGCGGCGAGGATGTCGTTTTCTTCGAGTTTCGTGACGATCAGCAGAGGCGTGATTTCCGTTTTGTACGGGATGTTCCCCGCGATGAAAATCACCGAGCCGTATTCCCCGATTGCCCGGGCAAACGCCATGGTGAAGCCGGTCAGCAGTGCCGGGAGAAGCGTCGGAAAGAGGACCTTCCAAAACGTCTTCCAGCGTGACGCCCCGAGACTGGCGGCGACCTCTTCGAGTTCCTGTTCAATGTCGGAAATCGCCGGCTGCATCGCCCGCACCACAAACGGCAATCCAATGAATGTGAGCGCGACGAAGATGCCGAGTTGAGTATAGGCGACCGGAAACGGCAACCATGCCCCGATCCAACCGTTTTTCGAATACAACAACGAAAGCGTGATTCCGGAAACCGCCGTCGGAAGCGCGAAGGGGAGATCGACCATCGCGTCAACAAACCGTCGCCCCGGAAACGTGTATCGGACCAATACCCAGGCGACGACAAACCCGAACACCGCGTTGGTTGCCGCTGCAAAAAATGCCGTGCCAAACGTCACCTGAAACGAACGAAACACCCGTTCGCTTCCGATCACTTTCCAAAAAGATTCCCACGACATGCCCGCCGACTTCAAAAACAACGCCGCGAGCGGAATCAGCACGATCAGACTCAGGTAAACGACGGTGAACCCCATCGTCAGCCCGAACCCCGGCAATACGCTATGTCTTTTGAGTCTTTTCTTTGTCACGTTTTTTTGTTTAACCACGGATTTTCACGGATGAAACAATTTCATTCGGATTTGATCACCTTCCGGCTTCGATGACGAGTTTTTCGTAGGTGCCGCCGGTCGCAAAATGTTCTTTTTGGGCTTTGTTCCAGCCGCCGAACACCTGGTCAATCGTGAATAACTCCAGATTCGAAAAATGATCGAAGTGTTTTGCTTTCACCGTTGGGTCGGTGGGGCGGTAATGGTGTTTCGCAATGATTTCCTGGGCTTGCGGCTGATAGAGAAACCTGAGATATGCCTCGGCAATGTCTTTGACTCCTTTCTTTTCAGCGTTTTTCTCGACCAGTGCAACCGGCGGCTCGGTCAGAATCGAAATCGACGGCGAGACAACCTCAAAAGCCTTATTATTTTCATCGGACTGATGGATCAAAAGAGCTTCATTTTCCCAAGCCAGGAGCACGTCGCCCATGCCGTTGCGGGCGAACCGGTTTGTCGCGCCGCGGGCCCCGGTATCTTTGGCAGGGGCTTTGGTTTCGGAGAAAATTTTCTGCACGAATTCCGCGGCTTTTTGCTGGGCTTTGGCGACATCATCCGCGCGAGCCGGGTTTTGCAACGCGTTCAAGTCGCCAAGCTCTTTTTTCAGCATATATCCCCAGGCGGCCAGATAATTCCAGCGTGCCCCGCCGGAAGTTTGTGGGTTGGGTGTCACGATGGTCACGCCCTCTTTGAGGAGGTCGTCCCAATCGTGAATCTCTTTGGGGTTTCCTTTCCGAACAAGAAAAACGATGGTCGAGGTGTACGGACAACTGTTGTGCGGCAATTTCGATTGCCAATCGCTCGGAATCAAATTTTTTCCATGTTCGACAATCGCGTCAATATCATAACCGAGTGCCAAAGTCACGACGTCGGCAGGACTTCCTTCGATGACATCGCGTGACTGCTTTCCCGAACCGCCGTGACTGTTATTGACGTTGATGGTTTCCCCTTTTCCCGCCTTCCATAACGTTTTGAATTCCTTGTTGATCTCCTTGTAGAGTTCCCGTGTCGGGTCATAAGAAACGTTGCAAATTTCACGCGGTTTCTCGCAACCGACAAGCGTGAAACAAATCACCACCAAACCCATTCCGCGTAATAATGTGTTCATCGTCTATCTTTCGTTATCTTCCCTAAAAAAGTGTACCTGAGTTGGTATATTGGGCTGGAAATAAAAAATAAGCCTGTTCGGTGAATCGCCTGTCTCGCCGACGTGCAGAACTTTCCCTGTTTTGCGGTTTTTTCATGTCGGCGCAACAGGCAACGTTTAAAGCACGGTTCATTTTTTCTCGCCATCACAACATTTTATCGGCAATCAAACGGTACAGAAAGCAAGAAAAGAGGATTTCTGAAGAGTTTGAAAAATAAGCTGATGTATTTGTCAGATTTTATATGAAATTTGTCAGTCTTCAATGGATATCGGGGGCAAAAATCCTTGAGGGACGGAATTTTGTTCCGAATTTTTGGGCGTGGTGTCGGCGTGGGAAACGGCAACGAAAGAGGCATGATAAATGGCGCAAAGAAGTATGTCTGGCGACACATTTCGAGGAAACCGGACCTTTTCTGCAAGCGGCTGCACAAGAATGGCCGCGATGCTGTCTCGCCGTCTCGGGGAAATCATCCGGCGACGAGAAACGTACAACGCGAGAGCCTTCATGGTGCTCGGAGAAAGAACCATTCCTTTTGGAATCTGTTCGGAAAGCCGGATCACTTCCGGATGTTTGAATTTTACGAGTTCGTGCCGCCTTGCATCGGTGTCTTCCGTGATCACTATGGTTCCGCAAATCAAGTCACCAAACCGTTGGAACCGTTCCGTGCAGGCGACGAAACAAATGCCGACCGTTCCGAAAAGTCCCGGCTGAAGATCAGCCAGACGTAAAATGTTACGAAAAACGGCCTGGAACGAGTTAATCGGCTGACCGTCCTTCGTGAGAACCCGAATTCGCATCATTTTTTTGCCAACCGTTTGACCGTTCCAGCATGTTTCGAGAAATCCGCCGTAAAACCAGGTGATAACGAAAATAAAAATAAGCCAAATACCAAGGGCGTATCCTGAAAGTGAGTCGAAAAAACTGGTTCCAAGCATCAGGAACAACCCGAACAACCCAATCAAGGTGCTGATGATCACAAAATCAATCAAAAACGCCATAACCCGGATAAACGGCCCGGCCAACTGGTAGTTGAACGAAACGTTCTCCGGGGTGACGATTCGGATAAATGTATCAAGCTGTTGAGAGTTTTGACGGTTCACTGCAAATATGGTTTACTGTAATACGGTTTACCTCAATATTGCACGATAATTGTAGCGGTCGTTCGGGGCGACATCGCCATTGAGGGTAAAATCGGACCAGTCGCCGGTCTGCTGGATGTTGTCGGCCCATTTGAAATCGATGGTATCCGGTCTGACGCGACCGAACACCGAAATCGGAATGGCAAGCTCCATTTCATTTCCGGCGGCACGACACGGAATTTCCACCGGGGAATCCCATTCATACCGGTTGCCGACGTTTTTCTCCAAAACGGCGGTCGTGATTTCTTCCAGTTTTTTCCCGGTCGGTTCGCGATTGACGATCAAATTGTAACCGAGCCAACCATCTTGATAATTTTGATCCTGATTGATGAAAAGCATCATCCAATTGGCTTCACCGGCTCCGGAAAGTGCCTCTTGTGTTCTCACATAAAAATAGACATGACCTGCATCATAACTGACCTTGGCGGCAACGATGTCGTTGCGACCTGTCTTGTTGACATAGTGAACTCCTTCGCCCCAACCCCGTTCGTCCCGGTTCACCGGATCGTCAATCGTGTCACGGAATTCAGGTTTCACGTCTTTCCAGTCATTGAATCTTCCGTCTACGGTGATCGGTTTGGGGACGACCTTCGGAATGGGACGGGTTCCCTTGTATTTTCGGATGTTGGCGATTAACTGATAATAATAATTGTCGCCGTGTCCGCCGATCATCGGCTCAATGTCGCGGCTGAACTCCTCGTTGAACTGATCGACGAACGAAACAACATCCACGCCGTGAAAAGTCACCGTTTCGTCGAACCGCCCCATGATCCATTCGTTCCAACCGGTGACAAACACGAATGGTGGATCCAATTCCAGGGCACGGTCCCATTGTTCCTGAAAATTTCGACCGGAGAAATCACAATTTTCCGGAGACGGTTCTTTTCCGTCGTGGAAACTTCGTCCATGCGAATGCGGATTGCTGAGAACTCCGAGTTTTCCTTCCACCGCGTTTTGAGCGACTCCCACGGACATTTGTTCCATCACCGGATTCCCGTCCCGATCCAAGGTGTAAAACGAATGTTGGGGATAAACTTCAAGCCAACTCCATTGATTTGGGCCTGTCGGTCCCTGGAAATAGTCGGGTTGGCCTTTGCGGAAGGTGAAAAATTCAAGCAATTCTTTTGTGTTTTCCGACTCCGGATACAGACAGATCGCGAATTGATGTTCGACAGGTTTGCCGTTGACAAATCCTTGGCCGGGAAGCGGTCCTTCGGGATTGCGTCTCCACCAACCGATTCTCCCTTTCGGATTGGAAAGTTCCAGATAATATTCTCCAGCGGCAACCGATTTGTCAAACTTCAACGAAACCCAACTGTTGTCGATGACGTTTTCAAAGACTTTCGATTGAACAGTATCGCCGTCGGGACCGTTTTTCTTGAGCGTTAGTGTCACGCCGGAATTTTTTGTGAACGACGTTGGCACACATGCGCCGACCTGAAAAAACGGCGTTTCGGCTTTGAAGGTTTGACCAAAAGTTTCCCCCGGCTTCAATTCGTGAGATATTTTGTTGTGTTCAATTTGAATAAAATCACCAACCAGGTTCGGGTCAGCAAGAATCAATGGTTTTCCCTTCCAGCAGAACCAAAGGTCTTTGTAATCCCCTTTGGAATAGAAGTCGGCGTAAAGTTCGTGAACCACTTTTTTCGGGCTCCAGAACGGTGTGAGAAACGCGATTTGCGGGGCATGATTTCCGGCGGCACGGACTTCACTGAACACTTTGCAAAGTGGCCGATAACTCTCGGGATAAGTGAGCTGGTTGGTCACGTCGAAGATCACGACATCGACACCGGCGTCGCCAAGCATCTGGGCGTGTTTCCGCAGGACGCTTTCATCCTCGCCGACATAGTAATGGAAAATCGATTCTCCCCAATGATGAGGAACATACATTTTTCCCCAAAGCGGAGAGTCTTTTTTCTTCATGGCATCAGGGTCCTGTGCGAGAATCTTCATGACGTCATAGGGTCCTTCATCGCCGTGACGACCGTTCCAAAGAAAATAGAAGATGCCGACAAACCTGTCCTCACGAACCGGTCCCGTTTCATCCGCCAAGGGCAATGCACGTCCTAAATTGTCCACGGCCACCCATGTATCACTGGCCACATCGCGTGATTGGGCCAAAATCGTCGTCGGAAAAAGCAGTATTCCTGAAATCCATAGCATTGCGACGGAAAAAAAATATGTTTTTGTCATAAAACTTCTCTCCAAATTTTGTTCAAATGACTGTGGCTGTCTCTAAAGTCTACTATAACGTGTTTTCATTCATAAAAAAACCCCGGCGACAACCGGGGTTGATTTTTTTTGTCCGCCGTCCGCCGGTTACATGGCAAACGGGTCTTCATCTTCCTCATTTTCTTCATCGTCAGGGGTGTTTGTCGGTGCAGGTGTCGCGGAATTCTCTTGTTTCACTTCGAAGTCGGTGTCGGCAAAGGGGTCCTCTTCTTCGTTTTCTTCAGCCGGTGGCAAGGTAATCATATGGTTTTGACGTTCCATTGTTGTCGCTTTGTCATTTTTGGAAATTTGCTCTTTTTCTGTAGCATTTTCTTCCTCAGAAAGTGCTTCTTCGGGACCAGGTGATGCCGGAATGAACATCTCCTCAATCTCTTCCTCTTCAACAATGACTGGCGTCACGAAAGGGGCGAGAGACGTTTCTGGGGACTTGAGAATGAACGGGGAAGCGGATGACGATCCCATCATCCCGGCGTCGAAACTGTCATCGGTTTGTGGGGACTCGGGAGTGAGCGGTGAAGAGGACGGTTCTGAATCTATCGGTTCTGTTTCTGTACGATTTACAGAAGGAATTTCCTCTTCATCTTGTTCTATCTTGGGAGAGATTATTGTCGGAACGGGCGGCTTGTCCGATGGTTTCGTCTTCATTGATGAGGGAACATCTGCCGGAACCTGACGGTTTTCTTTTTGAATATTCCTCTGATTTTCTGAAGGAGTTGATTGCAAAGGAGGGGCCAATTCCGGTTCACCAGGGGACTGATTCTTCAACGTTGATCCACCGGATTGGGACTTTTTTGGATGAACATTAGTTTTTTCAGTTGTCAGACCGACATCAGTGCCAGCAGTTGTTGCGTCAGGCATTGCAGGGCTGAGCGGAGTTTTTGCCAAAGTCGGTGTATTTGCAATATTCGTGTAACCATATTCCGTCGAATAACCGCTTCGGAAATGGTTTGTTCTGTGACCATAAGCGTGGTTGCTATAAGTGGAATTGGTTCCATAATTTGAATCAAATGGAATCGGTGTTCCCATATAGGAGCCCCGGTTGAGAAAACGTGTCGTCAAAAATATGCCTCGCTGTGGGTTAATCATCCCATGAATTTTGTGACCGGAATTTCCGCCGCCATAGAACCCCTGCTGGTAGGCAGGATTCTGATAAGGAACGGCAAGCGATTCCATCGGCATGGGCAACGGCGGAATCCATCCCGATTGTTGAGCTTGGGAAAATTGGGCAAAAACAACAGGAAAGCTCATAAGTCCTGAGAGAATAAGGAAAAACGCTCGTTTCATAGTTTTCTCACAAATCTAAGATATTTTGTCAGACGTTTTATTTGGATGACTTGGTTTATGTAAATATGTTAATTTAACAACATTCAATATTTTTTTGCAGACACTCGTTCAAATAAAATTTCAAGATTTCTCTCTGAAAATCTGATCTTGGAGAGAAACATGGTTTTCTTGTATAATGTTTGGCGTCAACGTCGTAATCATAGCTTTTAACCTCTTGGACTTGGGAAAAAAACAACGGCATCTTCCGTTTTTTTGGTCAAACAGGCGGATTGTACTGAATTTAACAGCATTTAAAAGCTTCAACTCCCGCCGTTTAGGCTAAAGGATTGATCGGCATTGCAATTTTGAGACGGTTTTCGGTTATTTTTTGAATATTTTTTATGTTTTCATTGAAACACCTTTTTTTGGGAAAGGATTCCCATGTCGAGACGTCTTTCAAGACGGAACTTTATAGCACTTAACGGATTGTGGTTACTGACAACCTTGGGGTGTCGTTCGACACAAAAGGGGAAAGTCATTTCTGCAGACGATCCTGGTCGGGTGGGGAGCCACCAAGCCGGTTCCGAGGTTTTCAGACCGATTGTCTGTTCCGCAACACAAGAACTTCTTCGTCAGGCGGCTGAAAAATCATACAACAATCCGGTTTATGTCGACGGTAGAGAATGGCAACCGAAAAAAAAACGTGTCTGTTTTTTCGGAGTTTCTAATAAAACGAACGAAGACCTCGGCGATTTCAAAGATCAGATCACGGAAATCATCGACTCGACACTTGCCGGTTCCGACGCCGTGGACACGGTCACTTCCAAAGCGGTTGTTCCGGTGCTACGAAAAACAGGGATGGCGCCGGACGACCTTTTCATTCCGAGCAACATGAACCGTCTTTGTGCGGAACTCGAATCGACACAACCGTTTGATTCTCTCCTTTTCGCAACGCTGACTTCCGGAACGACAATCGACAACCTCGACTCACAAAAGGATTACACGCTCTCGTTGGAAATGGTTGAAGTCCGAAGTGCCGGCGCCGAAAGGATTAAAGTCGCCAAAACAATCCGCAAGGAATACAACCGGACAGCCATTGCAAAAACCAGGTCATGGTTGTGGAAATAACGGACGGATCATGAAATACGCTTTTTTTGTCTCCGTAACGTGGGTGATTCTCACAACAATCGGTTGCGTCGCCAGTTATGCAGACCGTGCCGTGGGGGCGCGACAGGCGTTTTATGATGGAAACGTCACTGAGGCAAGAAAAAAACTCGAGGAAAATCTCAAGAAAGGGAAAAAGAAAGAAAACGATCTTGTCAAACTTGAAAACGCAATGATTGACCTGAGTACCGGACGTTTTCGGGAAGCAAAACAGGCTCTTTGTGAAGTGCGTGACCGTTTCGACGACTTGGAACAGAAAAGTCTCGCGGAAAACACGCTTTCGCTTTGGACCGACGATACAATCATTTCTTATGCCGGGGAAGATTACGAAAAAATCATGGTCCGGGTGCTTCTCGCCATGGCCGAACTGATGGACGGCGGTGCCGATGCCGAGGCATTTGCCCTTCAGATTGTTGAGAAACAGGAACAGATTCGTCTTGCCGCCGGCCAAAAGAAGCAGACCGACAAAGACGGCAAGGAAATTCCCAATCCGAAACTTGCCTACAAGCAGGTTCCTCTGGGACTCTATCTTCGCGGACTGATTCGTGAAGAAACCCTTGTCAATAATGATGACGCGGTTCGGTATTACTCGAAAGTCATGGAGTGGGAACCGCAATTCCAGCAGGCCAGGCATGACCTTCAGAGGGCGCAATCCGGACGTCACCATGCCGAAGGGAACGGTGTCGTGTACATTTTCACGCTGGTTGGTCGTGGACCGTACAAGGAACGGGAAAATGCCGAAGCGACGCAATTTGCCCTGTTGATTGCCGATCAGATTTTTTCTGCGACGAACAAATATTCCGTTCCGCCGACGTTTGCTCCGGTTCCCATTCCGACGATTCGGAGGCATCATGATCCGGTCAAGTCGGTCGGAATCTATGTCGATGGGTCTGCCAGAGCATCCACCGAAACAATTACCGACATCGGGCAAATGGCCGAAGATCAATTCGAGGCCATCAAGGATCAGATCATCGCCAAGGCCGTGGTTCGTCGGATTGTCAAAAAAGGAACGATTTACGCTGCAAAAAATGTTGCCGACGTGAATCCGTGGATCAGTTTGGCGATGGATGCCGGCGGTGTTGCGTGGGAGGCCCTGGAAACGGCCGACACCCGGTGTTGGGGACTTCTTCCTGATCGAATTCAAGTCGCGAGAATCGAACTCCCTGCCGGCGAGCACTCTCTGACGCTCCAGCCGCTCTCTTACAGTGGTATTCCTGTCGGGCCGCGTCGTTACACCGTTGAGGTGAACGTAAAATCAGGTTATAATAGTTATGTTCTTGCCAATTTCCCGACAACGGAACTTGCCGGGAAAGTTCTGGTTCGATAATCTATCAAAAAGTGTTGTTATTTTTGATAGATTATCGTTTTTTTTTGTCAGGCCAATTTTCCAGCTGTCGGACCAATTTTCCAACGGTTTCCTCAGAAAAGAGTTGAACAGGATGCAAATGGATGTAGAATGAGGTTTCGGGGCTTTCCCGACGCGTTGTTTTTTTTCGGTTGGGGTTGAATTTTTGGACAAATTCCTCCCTTCGTGCTTTCAAAATCAAAGGACTCACTGAAATGGTGTCGTCGTTTTTGCCGGATTTGCCGGAAACTTTGTTGTTTTCTTATGTTCAAAACTGGGTTGTCGCCCTGCAATGGATTGACATTTATGCGCTCATCATCGGCGCCGGAGCTGTTTTACTCTTTTTCGGGATATTGAAAATTTTTCCAAAAGTCGGTGCAATTGCTTGGGTTACGTTTAAGGAGGCGGTCATGCAGCCGTTGTTCTCCATCCTGATTGTCGTGGGACTGGCTGCACTGTTTTTCTTTCTGTATATTCCCTATCACGCATTGGGAGAAGACATAAAACTCGTTATCACTCAAGGACTTACGTTGATAAAACTGATTGCCGTTTTCCTTGCGATTTGGACGGCCAGCACGTCAATTGCCGACGAACTCGAAGGAAAAACCGCCCTGATGATTCTCGCCAAACCGGTAGGACGCCGCAAGTTTTTGATGGGAAAATACTTGGGCGTCATGATGGCGGTCATGTTGATTTTTTTCGTGCTCGGTTTGTTTTTCATGAACAGTATTTCCTACAAAACCTTCTTCGATGCCCGTGAAGGAACAAAAGAGCTTCCGACTGTTGCGGAGTGTTTTCAGCAAATGGTGGTCACCATTCCGGGACTCATTCTCTCATTTTTTGAAACGTTGATCCTTGCAGCCATTGCGATTGCCATTTCGACACGACTTTCACTCCTCCCCAACCTGAGTATTTGCCTGACGATTTTGGCTGTCGGTTATCTCGCCCCGATGATTCTGGAGACGGCGATTGGTCAGAATCCTTTGGTTTCGTTTGTCGCGATGTTGGCAACGACGGTTTTCCCCGTCCTTTCCCACTTCAATATGGAAACGGCCATTGCCACGGATCAGGCCCTGCCTCCCTATTACCTGGTTTGGGCTGCTGTTTACGCCTTGCTTTATTGTTTACTGGCAACAACGGTGGCACTGTTCCTTTTTGAAGATCGTGACTTGGCCTGATGTTATCAAGTTTGGCTTAATGCACCAGAATTTTTTGTATTTTTTCAATGTTGATCGGTCCCGCTTTTTCTCGTGAAATCACTGTTGCTCCCCGACAACCGCAATTTTTCGTTTTTCGGAGTCTCTACGGCGGCGTGTTGCTGCTGTTGATTTGTACCGTTTGGCTTGTGGTGACCGGCAATCAGATTATTCGTGACACGGGTGATTTTGCTCGGTTCGGAAACGCCCTGTTTCAGCTTTTGGCTCCGCTTCAACTGGTGGTTTTGCTGTTTTCCTCGGCGGTGCTTGCCGCGGGAGCGGTTGCTCAGGAAAAAGATCGTAAAACGTTGGAACTTCTCCTGCTCACCCGAATGACCAATGCAGAATTGGTTCTCGGCAAACTTCTGGCGAGTCTTTTGAACGTTTTTATGTTGCTTTTGGTGTCTGTCCCGCTTTTCCTGTTGATGACTCTTTTGGGCGGAATCTCCTATTCTCAAATTTTTCGGGTGATGCTGATTACGCTTTGGAGTGTTTTCGTTTGTGGGAGCCTTGGTTCCTGCATGGCTCTTTGGCGGGACAAAACATTTCAGGCTCTTGCCTCGACGATATTGATCATCGTCGGGTGGACGGGATTCTGGGAAGCTGCTTTCGCCGGTTTTCTGGGAGAATCCTGGGGAAATTTCTCCACGGAACAATTGGCGCGAATCATGAGTCCCTGGCAGGCGATTCAAATGGCATCACGCCCCTCTTTCGACACAGTCGGAATCCTGATGACGATTCGACCCATTGCCGGTTTTCTTGGGATATTCACGTTTTTTGCCATTTTGCTCAACGGGATCGCCATTTTACGAGTTCGCATCTGGAATCCTTCTCGGGAAGTCCGTATCACCTCCATGGAAGAAGACACGTGGAGAAAAGGGGAGGATTCTGCACTGAAAACTCATGCCGCCCCGGGAAAAGTTCGACACGTTTGGAATAACCCGATTGCCTGGCGGGAAATCTGCACCCGGGCTTACGGACGTAAAACACTGGTTATCCGACTTGCCTATTTCATGCTTTTCCTTTGTGCGACTTTGGCACTTCATTCGGTCATTCATTCCAATGTCGAATGGACCCTCGCGAGATTTGCCGGCCCTTATGTTCCGCTGTTGATCCTTTCCCTGGTTCTTGTGAATGCCCAAGCCGTCACTTCGCTCACATCGGAACGTGACGGTGGAACGTTCGTTCTGCTTCTGGCCAGCGATATTACGCCCAAGGAGTTCGTTTACGGAAAACTTGGCGGGACGTTCTACAACATGAAAGAAATGTTTGTGTTCCCGGTCGTGCTTTCGGGCTATTTCTGGTGGATGAGCGTGATTTCATTGATGAATGCCATGTTTTTGTTGATCGGGCTGGTGGTCCTGTACTTGTTTGTCGCCATGATCGGCATTTACATCGGCATGCAATATGAAAACACGCGAAATGCCATTGCGACAAGTCTTGGCCTTGTCTTTTTCCTTTTTATCGGGATCGCGACATGTATGTGGATCATGGTTGCGTTCAGCGGCTCGTTCGAGGCCCAACTCCAGTCGTTCCTGGCTTTCATGATCGGCGGTGGAGTCGGTATTTATGTGGCCCTAGGAGCGCGAAATCCTTCCACGGCCATTGGACTTGCCTCATTTTCGCTTCCGATCGCAACGTTTTATTGCATCACCAGCATGTTGTTGGGGCAGTATCATCTTGTCTTTATCGCCGCGGTTGCCGCTTATGGATTCACGACGGTGGCAATGCTTATACCGGCCATCGACGAATTTGACGTGGCCACCGGTCGTACCACGGCGGACTAATGGGAAATTATCTCAACCGTGACTGAATGACCTTGAAAATTGTCTCCGGATTTGACATCCTTCCGGTTCCGGTTTGACCGCAACTGAGATAACCGGACTCCGGACCGACAAGCACAATGCCGTCTTCCTGGAGTTGTTTGACGTTTCGCTGGACGGCAGGTTTTTCCCACATCGCGGTGTTCATCGCCGGTGCCATGAGAATCGGACCATTGAATGAGAGCAAAAGCGTACTTAAAAGATCATCGGCAATTCCGGCGACAGCTTTCGCCATAATGTTCGCCGTTGCCGGAGCAATGCAGAAAAGTTCCGCATTTTGCGCGATTTCAATATGCGGATGAATCCGGTCGGGGCCAAACATGTCGAGCTGTACCGGACGGTTGGAAATCGCTTCAAAAGTACGCGGCGCGACCAACCGGGTTGCCGATTCGGTCATCACAACCGTGACACCGGCACCGGCCTGGACAAGTTGGCTGACCAACATCGCGGTTTTATAGGCGGCAATGCCACCGGTTACTCCGATAAGAATTTCGCGATTTTTCATTGGACTCATCACCAACCGATAGGCATGTTGGATTCGATGACTTTTCGGGATTTTTCAAGGTCGGCGCCTGTTTGTTGCATGTAAAGCCGAATCGCGGCGAGTTTGTCGCCGGAAGCCTTGGCGAGACATTCACGGGCGGCGTCACAAGGATCGGTCCGTCCTGTAATGCCGAGCGCGGATTTCGAGATAACCCATGCGTTACGCGGACGTTTGGTGATACGAATGGCTTCCTCCGTCGGATAGTAGCTGTAAAGAATCTCCCGGGCTTCCTCTTCTCCGTCCGCCCAAGTGATGACAATATGGGAATGTGTCTCAATTTCAAATAATGCCATTTGCGCAACGCCTATCATAAATAATGGTTGAAAAAAACCTCCTCACTTATCGTATAAAATACCAGATTTTGCGTAAAAAGGTAGCCCTGTTCAAAGGAAAGAGAGTTCAGAAGGAAAGAATGCCTTTGAATTTTGATGATTTTCAAAAAATGCTTGTGAGAAAAGTCATTCAAGGGTATGATACAAAATGAGGAACGCGGCAACAAAAACATCATGTAGATATTGACGATGAATTGTTCGAATCGCCTCTATAACCATATAACCAGGACCCTGAGAATGTGGAAAGATTTACTCCGAACTGTTTTGATTGGTTTCATGGGTTTGATTCTTTGCTCCGGTGAAGGCATGGCCGACACGGTGAACTCCTACCGCAAGGATACCGATGACCCGGACTTGGTCACGGTTGTGGGACGCCAAGGCAAGGTCGTGGCCGTTTCGCCGACGGTTGTCACGCTGGAACGTTCCAACCAGACTTTGGATTTTCCTGTCAACGAAATTGAGTCGATTTGTTTCGACGATGAACCGGTGACGCTTCCGACCATTCGCCTGGCCGTTCAAACCGGTGATTTTCTCCATGCGAGTGAGGCTCTTTCGCAAATCGACACGTCCGGAATTGCCAATCCGCTTGTTTTGCAGGACATTGAATACTTCAAGGCCTATATTGCCGCTCAGGAAGTGTTGACACCGGGCGTTTCCAAAGAAAATATTCGTGACGGTGTCCGTCTGATGGCGAATTTTCTGAAAAATCATCCGGAAAGCTGGCGGATGTTGAAAGCGACGGAAATTGTCGGTGATCTTGCCGTTGCCAGCGGGGCGCTGGAACAGGCCGTCCGGTTTTATGAACCGCTCGTCACCGCTCCCTGGACGGATTACCAAATGAGAGGTCAAATCGCCATTGCCAATATTGATCTTGCTGCGGGTCGCATTGATCAGGCCAAAACCGGTTTTGAGGCGGTCATCAACAATCCGGAAACGACGCCGGTGGCCAAACGCCAGAAAATCGTCGCCCGGATGGGGGCGGCCCGTTGTTTGGCGCAACAAAAAAATCTGGATCAGGCCATTGTGGCCATGGAGGAAGTCGTCAAACTCACCAATCCGGAAGACACCCCATTGTGTGCGGCAGCCTGCAATTTGCTCGGTGACTTTTTTTTAGAAGACGGGAAAAAAAATGAGGCCCTTTTGGCCTATTTGCGTGTGGACCTGCTTTATTCCAATGTTCGCCTCGAACATATCAAGGCTCTTCAACATCTCGCCCAACTTTGGCACGAAAGAGGGAAAATCGACCGTGAATCCGAGGTCCGGCAGAAGTTGAACGACCGTTACGGCATCGCCCTTGATATTGTCCTTGATGAAGAATAACGCCGATTCTGACCTGACAGCCGACGATCCTTTGAATAATTCATGCCGACGACCTTTCGAAAATATTTGGAATTGATCCGATTCAGTCACACGCTTTTTGCGTTGCCTTTCGCCATGTTGGGTATGATCATGGCGATCCATGAAAACCGGACCGTTTTGCCGTTTTTTCCCTTACGGACTTTGGATTTTCCCGGAATTTTGATCTGCATGGTCTTTGCACGAAGTGCGGCCATGGCATTCAATCGACTGGTCGACCGGAACATCGACGCGAAGAATCCACGAACCGCCGGACGTCATCTCCCGACCCGCCAACTTGGCTTGCAAAGCGTTTTGGTGTTTGTCGTGTTGTGTTCGCTTGGTTTTATTGGAGGAACAGCCCTTTTTTTACCACGCAATCCGATTCCGATCATCACGTCGGTTCCGGTGCTTCTTTTTCTGCTGGGTTACAGTTTTGCCAAACGGTTCACCTTGCTGGCTCATTGGTGGCTTGGGGCGGCCTTGATGCTTTCTCCCATTGCGGCCTGGGTTGCTGTTCGACCGGTGTTTTCCTGGGCGCCGGTTCTCCTTGGATTGGCCGTTTGCTTCTGGACGGCTGGTTTTGACATCATTTATGCTCTTCAGGATGAACGTTTCGACCGAGAACAAAAATTGTTCAGTATTCCGGCAAAATGGGGGATTCGCAATGCCTTGAGAATGGCCGCCGTTTGTCATTTGATGATGATTTTTTTTCTCGTCATGCTGCCGTTTGTGTATCCGGAATTCGGAATGATTTTTCAAATAGGTATCGGTCTGATTTTCATCGTTCTTTTCATGGAACACCTTCTGGTTCGTCCGGACGACCCCAAACGGATCAATTTGGTCTTCTTCTGGCTGAACATTTTTGTTTCTCTTGCCATTCTTTTGATAGGGATCATTGATATTTTCTACTGAAATCGATTTCACTTCGTTACGCCTCCGGCTTTCCTAATAAAATTCGCCTTGACCTGTCCGGGAGAAATCGGTACGATCCTCCAATTACCGAAAAATTGTGATTTTCCTTCTCTGCGGGTTGGCTTTTCCATGAAAAAATTGCTCTCAACTCTTTGTCTTGTTTTCCTTCTTGTTGCGATGGTCTCTCCCGGCTGCAGCACGGTATGGCCCAAGTCGAAAAAACCAAAAACGCGAAGGCCCATCCGAGGCTCGCTCATCGGTGACTACGCCTCACCGGGACAAAGCGGCTTAAGTTCCATAAAAATCGAAGGGTTTGCCCTTGTCGAAAATCTCAATGGTCACGGTTGTCTTGAGCCGGACACGCCCCAACGACAACGGGTGGTCGAGGAATTCAAAAAAGCGGGAGTTGAAAAATATCAACAACGGATCGATTCCCCCGACACGGCAATCGTTTATGTTCACAGTTATCTTCGTCCCGGAATTCAAAAAGGTGACCCGGTGGATGTTCATGTGCAACTTCCCCCTTCCAGTAATGCCGACTCACTGAAAAATGGAATCATCCTTGTCAGTTGCCCTCTTATCCAGCACTGGAATGGCCGCGACAGCTTTCCCTTGGCTCGCGTGAAGGGGCCTGTCCTTCTTGAGTTAAACGCCGACCCGAAAACTAATCCGGACGCGGAAAAATCAGGTTATATTCTCGGCCAGGCCATTTGTAACAAGGACCGTGGGTTCACGCTGATCATCAACGACGAAGATAAATCGGTGTATACCGCCAAGGAAATTCAAGATCGTATCAATGCCCGTTTCAAAATTCCGAACGAACCCGGAGGAGTTGCGGAAGCCAAAACCGATACAAGAATCGATTTGAAATTGCACCCGGCCTATCGTGATGCGGTTTTCCGTTACTTGCAGGTTGTGCTTTCGATCGGTTGCTTTGAAAACATCACGGAACAGGAACAACGGATGGGACGTCTGAAGACGGAACTCCTTGATCCGGATAAATCCCAACTGGCGGCACTGCAACTCGAAGCCATCGGAAAACGGGGAATGGATGTTCTGCGGGAAGGACTCAAGAGCCAAAACGCCGATGTTCGGTTCTATTCCGCCGAGTCCTTGGCTTACCTTGGTATTGCCGATGCCGCGAAGCCGTTGATGACCATTGCCAAAACGGACTTGGAACATCGATTTGGCGCGCTGAATGCCCTCGGGACGATGAAAAACGACATGGCTGCCGAACAAAGCCTACAGGAACTCCTCATGGATGACAACCCGGTCACTCGATATGGGGCGTTTCGTGCTCTCTGGCATCGCAATCCGCTCAACCCGACGATTCGGGGAGAACAACTCGGGAATGAAAAGTTCACTTTCAGTTATCACGTGCTCAATATTCCCGGGACACCGATGGTGCATGTCACAAAATCGAAACGGAGTGAAATAGTCCTTTTCTCGCCGGATATTCGGTTACAAACGCCGTTCGTCCTCTCCGCCGGAAATAAAATCCTTGTCAAATCGGAAGGGACCAATAGGGCGGTGGTCACCCGACTTGCTCCCGGCGGTATTTCTGAAATGCGAACGGTCGGCACTTCACTCAATGAGATTATCCGTGCCATTGCCGAACTCGAAGGAACCTACCCCGACGTGGTCCAGTTCCTTTGTTCCGCCGAGAAGGAGAAAAATCTGACCTGTGCGCTAAAACTCGACGTTTTTGCAGGCGGTGAAGAAGAGGACCGCGATCTGCTCGTCGGCACCGCCCACGACGATGATACCCAGGAAACCAAAGAATCAAAAAAGAAAACAGCTTGGCAGAAACTCAATCCGGTCTCGTTGTTCAGCAGCGACAAATCAGAAAAATCGTCCCCATCCATCTCAAAGGATGATGGAGACTCGAAAAAAGACGAAATCTGAGCACGTCGAGTGCCAGGAAGTCGCGCAAAAATAACATGGCCACTTTAATCAGAGCACATGGCGTAAGCCAGTGCCCAATATGGCTTAGCAAACCCTTATGATTTCCATGCCGAGAATTTTGGCCAATTTCGCGATTTTGTCGGCGATGTGGCCTACACCAATCGCGCAATGATGGGCCGGACCGTAATTGCACCACGAATCGACAAATTCACGGATACTGACAGGAAACTTGTAGCGGCTGTTGGTGTTCCCGATTTCGAGGATCGGACCGGACACCGATTCTCCTTCGGCAACAAGAAGTCGGAGAACACCGTCCGGGGCATCAATCACGGAAAGCACCGTCACGGGGCCGTTCTTGACGCTCATCTCGACGCTGAGTCCCTGTCCGACTTTCCCGTGATAAACCTTGAGCGGCTTGAGTTTTGTCTTTCCTTCGGCGATTTTCGTATGTCCCGGCCCGTCATGTCCCATGAGAATGATGTCTTCCTTGAAATCCATGGCGTAAAACTCGGTGAATGAACCGCCGACACCGAATGTGTCCATGATTTTCATGGCCTGGACGTTTTTCACTTCGTATTCCCCCGCCACGGGAACACCACGGGCGGTCAGCAGGGAATTGCCGACAATCACGGAACTGATCAAATCAATGTAAACGTCATCGCCGGTCCCATTGTAGAAATAGGCCATGGAACCGAGCCGGTGTTTTTCCACCATTTTATCGAGGGCCGCTGCTGTCGTGGCGGCACGTCGGATTTCCTGCACGTCGCAATCCGGCTGAACAGCGAAATGTTCCATGATTTCGGTGACTTTACGGTCGATTTCCGCGTCCGTGAGCATTTCCCGCTCCGCTTTCAGTTCACACATTTCGAGGTACTCGAAGTGGCACCCGAATTGAGCCGAATGATTGGTGAGGTCGGAGTAAATATCAAGCATTCCGCCATAAGGATGCCCTAAAAGTCCGACGCGATTTTCCCGCATTGTTGCCGCCACCCGGGCCGCGTCCGTCCAATCCGCGATTTGTTGCCAGGCGATCGGGTCATCGTGCAGAGTCCCGGTCACTTGTTGAAAATCAATTCCGGCGCGAAGAAAGGCGTTTGCGATTTCCGGCACGGAACACGCCTGACAGTGCGCCAGCCATTCCCCGGTCATTTTTGTACGGTCGTCCAGGTTGTTGAACCATTGATAATCAATGGCGGGTGTCGGCTGGAGATTGAGCACGATGACGGGAACCTTCGCTTTTTGCACGACGGGAAGCACCGTCGAAGACAGGGCGTAAGTCGAAACGTAAAGAAAAATCATTGCGACGTCTTCCTGTTTGAGACGGTTCGCCGCATCCCGGGCGGTCAAAGGATTGTCAACCAGTCCACAGTCGACCACTTCGACATTTTGTTCGGCGATTTTTTCCGCGATCATCCTTTGATAACCGACCAACCGGTCGTGCAGTCCCTCGAATTGCGGCCAATAGGTGTCAAGTCCGATTCCGTAAAGTCCGATTTTGATCTTTTTTTGTGACATTGTTTCCCCCATCATGAAAGTTTTATAAAAGCGACAATATGATTTTACAGGGATCGGTTGTGAGTCTCAAGTCGGGAAGGACCGTTTTTTCATGAATTCCGTGCGTTCGTCGTCAGACATCGTCATCATCGCGGTGGAAAATGCGTCGGCAAACGTCGCGGATTTGTTTTGAACCCAAACCCGATTTGTTGTCGTGTCAAAAATTTTTCGTTGCGTGTCGAAAATATGTTCCCCACGGACCGATTTGCCGGAACAACCGACTGCGGAATGAGCCAAAAAAAGAGTCTGACTTCCGTCCGCAGTTTCGACGACAACAGGCCAGCCTTGCGACTGTTGCGGCGGAAAAAGTGCGAGGACCGTGCTGGTGTCGGCACAAATCATGCTCCGGGAATAATCATAAGTTTCGAGAATTTCACGGACGTGATCAAGGGCAAACCCCTTGCCGATTCCGCCGAGGTCAAGATGCAACGACGTTGTTTCGGATTGAACCCGACACGGATTTGTCAGGAGTGAAAACGCTTTGCCGGTTTCATCCGTCAACAAAGAATGATAGGCGACGTTAAAATGTCCACCGGTTTGTTGTTCCGCCTCAAGTGCCAAAGCAAGACACCGATATGTTTCCGGGGAAATGACCACCGATTCACCGTGACGCAAACGATTTACCCGTGAAATATCACTGTCTTCGATGAAACGGCTGAAAAGCGACTCCAGACGTCGTATTTCTTCGAAAATTTCCTCCGCGACGGCACGAATTCGATCGGTTTCCTCTTCCGGCGCCTCGATATGCACGGAAAAACGGGTCGTCATGAGATGATCCGAATGGACGTGCCTGAAAAGAGAATCACAATCCCGCCGATTCATGAAGGGCCTGCCATTTTTTCATGGACCGTTCCAGATGAATCCGTGCATCCCCGGGCTGGCCATAACACTGCAAACCAATGGGACCGCAATAGTTGATTTTTTTCAACAGTTTCAGAATGGTTGCAATATCAAAGGAGCCGGAATCAAGCGGTTGAAGCCAATTTCCGGTTCCCGCCTGGATTTCTTCCGGAGTGTCGGTTCCGTTAATCGTGACCGCGGCAAGATACGGCTTTGCCAGCTTGAGCACCGATTCAAGATTTTCACTGCGGTCAATCGCGCTCCAGTGACACAGATTGAACATGACGCCCACGTTTTTGTCGGGAAATTTTTCGGCCAGGCGGACACAATCGGCGACAGACTCATTCCACGCGCGGACATGCGGATAAAGAACCACCTTGACGCCGTTCGGGTTGGCAATATCGAGAATTTGCCTGATGATTGCGACCGCCATGTCATCAAGGGACGAATCGGAAGGTTTGCCGCCGTTGATCAACAACGCAAGTTGCGTATCTTCACCTTTCAAACAAGGGAGCACTTTGGCAAGATTTTGATCAAACGACGGGTCTGCCGCAAGGTTAACCTCGAAATAAACCTGAGTGACCTTAAGTCCGCATTTTTTCGCCGAATCGACACGTTCCGGAAGACCATCCAACCAAAGATGCGCAACACCGTCAAATCCGAGTTCCTTAAGCATCTCGTTTTGCTGTGCAATGGTCCGCTGTTTTTCGTCATGGGTGTCCATGCAGAGCGCAAAAAACGGGTAACTTTTTTCCGGAACGTCTCCGGCATCCGAGGCATCCGAAATCAAAGGAAACGCCAAACCGACAACGAACAAAACGAAATATGCACGAAACATGGTCTTTTTCTCCTTGCCTGACTGCCTGACATGACGTTTATACTGCCAAATGCCATAAACTTTGTGTTCTTTGTGTCACCCTTTGTGCCCCTTGTGGTAAAATGTTTGGCTCTATTCCTGTTTCGGATTGATATTGTGCGCATTGGTGAAACATCGTACAATGCGTGAAATCTGGTGGTTTGCATAAAATGGTTAAACGAAAATTACGTAAGAAACGCAAGATGCGT
>Ga0123353_10003120_pt1 | contig 20793 bp, 21 predicted proteins | sample TergutLab28metaG_3_FD_92763 | JGI IMG/M metagenome (GOLD analysis project Ga0123353, IMG submission 92763) | Labiotermes labralis P3 segment gut microbial communities from Petit-Saut dam, French Guiana - Lab288 P3 | ecosystem: Host-associated > Arthropoda: Insects > Digestive system > Gut ... | reverse complement strand
TTTCGGCCAAGACGGACAACCGCCCGGAGTTCCAGCGCATGATGAAGGACAGCGCCAAGCGCCTGTTCGACGTGGTGATCGTCTGGAAGCTCGACAGGTTCTCGCGCAACCGCTACGATTCGGCGCACTACAAAGCCATCCTGCGCAAGAACGGCGTGAAGGTGACCTCCGCGCGGGAAACCATAGCCGAGGATTCTACGGGCATTCTGCTGGAATCCCTGCTTGAAGGCTACGCCGAGTTTTACTCCGCCGAGCTTTCGGAGAAGGTAATCCGCGGCATGACGGAAAACGCGCTGAAATGCAAGTACAACGGCGGCGAGGTGCCCGTTGGCTACACGATTGACAGTGAGCAATACTACCAGGTTGACCCACTGACCACGCCCATCGTGCTCGAAGCTTTCAAGCGCTACGACAAGGGCGCGACTATCGCCGACCTTGTGCGTTGGCTGAACTCGAAGGACATTCACTCCTACCGTGACCGCCCCATGCGTATTGACTGTGTGAAGCGGATGCTGCATAACCGCAGGTACATCGGTGAGTACAGCTACCGCGACGTGGTGCAACCAGATGGGATTCCGGCGATTGTGCCGCAGGATTTGTTTGACCGGGTGCAGACGCGGTTGGAGAAAAACAAGAAGGCCCCGGCGCGTTTCAAGGCAAAAGAGGAACTGTATCTGCTCTCTCTGAAGCTGTATTGCGGTTTGTGCGGCGCGTTCATGATCGGCGAAAGCGACACCAGCCGCACGGGCAAAATCCATCAGTACTACAAGTGTTCGACCGCAAAGCACAAGAAATCCTGCCCGAAAAAAACCGTGCAGAAGGGCTGGATTGAAGATTTAGTAGTGACCACAACGATGGAAATGCTCACGGACGATGCGATGGTGGAATACATCGCCGACCTTGTGATGGAGTTGCAGGAGCGCGAAAATGTTGATTTGCCGCGCTACAAAGCGCAACTGGCCGAAACCGAAACGAGCATCGAAAACATGCTCAATGCCATTCAGCAGGGCATTTTCAACATCTCTACCAAGCGACGGCTAGACGAGCTCGAAGCCGCAAAGGGCGAACTGGAAGTGAAAATCTTGCAGGAAGAAATGCAGCGTCCGCTGCTAACACGCGAGCAGGTGGTATTCTGGATTTGCCGCTACAGGAAGTTGGACGTGACCAAGCCGGAACAGCGCCAGCGATTGATTGACGGCTTCGTAAATTCGATTTACCTCTATGACGACAAAATTATTTTGACTTTTAACTATAAAGAGGGTTGCAAAACCATATCGCTTCGTGATATAATGGGATGCGCTTACCGTTCGGATACGTGTGCGTCCGGCGCACCAAAATCTTGTTTTGGGAGGTGCTTCCATGGACAACGAAGAAAAAATTTTAGCGGCACTGGAGGCGTTGGCCAAGAGGTTTGACGGCGTGGACGCGCGGTTTGATGGCGTGGACAGACGGCTTGATGGCGTGGACAGACGGCTTGACAAGATCGAAGCCGATATCTCGGACATCAAAGAGGATATAGCCGTCATCAAAGAGGACGCGGCCGTCACCAGAGGCGTGACCAATCAACTGCTTGACTGGGCTGAATATGTAGGCAAGCTTGAAAATGCTCCTGTGGAGTCTTTTTCGTAGAATTATTTCCATAAAAGGAGGACAAAACCATGGCTTATGCGATCAACAGCGACTGTATCTCCTGCGGCGCGTGCGAGGCGGAGTGCCCCGTGGAGGCCATCCACGCCGGCGATGACCTGTACATCATCGACGCGGACACCTGCATCGACTGCGGCGCCTGCGCGGCGGTCTGCCCGGTTTCCGCCCCCAACCCGGCGTAACCACTCACCCAAAAACAGTGCCCTGCTTTAAGCGGGCACTGCTTTTTTGTTTCCCTGCCGGGTTCGAAGGATCCGTATAACGCACAGGGCGTCCCACGCAAGGGCCATGGCCGCCAGCACCCACAGCAGGTCGAGGCCGCACATGGCCGCGGCGATCGCCGCCATGGGGATTGCCCCCCGCGCGGGCGACCGGAAGCAGTCCCGCACGTGCTTCCAGGGGACCTCCTCCCACGCGGCGAAGATGAGCACCATCGAAAGGGCCGAGATGGGCGCCCGGTGGAAGAACGGCAGCCAGCCCACGGGAAGCTCCAGCACGGTGCTGCGCAGGGGGTCGGGGTTGAGCGCGATGTTCAGGGCCGTGACGACAACCAGGCCGACAAAGTACGACGGAACTGCGCGTGAGAGCCGCTTGAACCTGCGCGGCCAGGTGATCAGGATCACCAGCATGACGGTGGAGAACAGCACCGTGCGCCAGTTGGGGTGGAAGCCCAGGCTGCGGTAGCTGCGCAGCAGGGCGGGGATCCCCGCGCCGCTTACCCCCACGGCGAAATAGCCGCTGCACTGGTAGAGGGCCATCATCACCGCCGCGCCCAGGGCCAGCCCCGGGTGGAACGCCGCGGGGGCCCGCAGCCTCTCGCTGAGGCGCTGGATCGCGGGACTCTTCTCCCGCTGGGCGTGCAGCAGCAGGAGCTCCCCCAGCAGGGCCACGCACAGCAGCGCCGCCACGATCCCGGGGCCCCCGACGAAACCGTAGTTTCGTTGGGGTGGAATACCCGGCGCGCTGCCGTGGCGCAGGGCGATGTCCTGCAGCAGGATCAGCACGAAGCCCGATACCCGCACGCCGGCCCGCTCCATGGGCCACCACAGCGCCGCCAGGCACGCCGCCATGGCGACGCCGTAGGGCTCTATGAGTAACGCTGCCAGGAGCAGCGGGAAGAGGGTGAGCAGGCTGCCCAGGAGCTTTTCAAATTTTGGAGGGATTGTCAGTTGTTTCATGAATGACCTGTCAATCTATTTTTCTTTTCATAAATTGCGCAGGGGTTAGTATCCCCCGTGCCCGTACAACGATCCTGAACAGGGCGGTGATGTTTTTTATTTCCATCGCTGATTCAATGCCGCCTCGTCGTCCAGGGCGCTTTCAAACAGGGAGAGCAACTTCCACGCGGCGCAGCTGCGGATATTCTCCCGCCTGCCCAGCGCGGCGCGGTGGTCCTCGTTGTAGATGATTTGCAGCGTCTGTAGCCGGTAATACGCATGCACCCCGCCGCCCGGCAATACCTTTAGCAGGGGGGTGACATGGGGCTCCATGATCTTCCAGCGATCGTCGCCGCGCAGCTTCAGACAGTAGAGCACGTGGAGGAACAGCACGGGGTAGATCTCCGCGCGGCCCTTGCGCAGCGCCTGGTAGTCCTGCGCGAAGTGGTCCAGCCAGCGCTCCACGGCGGGGGTCTGCGGCAGTTCCGGATGGGCCATGTGCTCCATCAGCAGCAGGTCGAAGGCCTCCAGGGCGAAACGAGTGGCCTTCTGCGGCGGGATTTTCAACAGGGCCTCGGCCAGCTTCTCCCGCAGGAAGGCGTTCTGTTCGCGGCGCGATGTACCGTCCTCCTGGTAGGGCAGCAGGGCGTAGAGGTAGTACGCGGCGAAGAAGCCGCCATCGCGGGCCAGCTCCCCGGCTGCCGACACCCCGAGGGCCGCCGACAGCCGAAAGACCCTGACGAGCGCCTTGCGTGCCTGCTCAAAGTCCTCTTCTGATGCGATATCCGGAGTTTCGGGGATCACCGCGCTCAGGGCGAACGCGCCCCGGCCCGCGCCCAGGCCGCAGGGCTTCAGGCCGCGCTTGCCCCCCTCGCGCAGCAGGCAGAGCCCGCCGAAGGCCCACGCCCGCACGCGCCAGCCCGCGGACCGGTACGCCATGGCACGCGCCAGCTGCCCGGCGAGCAGCAGCAGGACGATTGCCGCGATGCCCAGCAGAATCACGGCGGCGGCGGGAAAATCCGGCATGTCAGAGATCACTCCATTCCAGGGGTTTAGCCCATTATAATCCATTTGTGAGAAAAAAGCAAGAAAAATAGATGAGGTGACTTTCCGTGCGCTTGTTCGACCTCCACTGCGACACCCTGACCGCATGCATGAAAAAGGGCGAGGGCCTCTCCGCCGCCACCGGGCATGTCTCACTGGAGCGGGGCGTCCGGCTGGAGCGCTGGGGGCAGGTGTTCGCCGTGTTCGTGCCGGACACCCTGCGCGGGCGGGCGGCGGCCGATTACGCGGACCGCGCCCTGGATTTCTACGACAGCCAGCGGGCGGAGATCGAGCGGGCGTGCATACCGGTGCTGGCCCTCGAGAACGGCAACGCCCTGATGGGCGACCTGCACAGCCTCGAGACGCTCGCCGCCCGGGGCGTAAAAATAATCACGCTGACGTGGAACGGCCAAAACGAGCTGGGCCATGGGGCGCACTGTGACCCCAAGCTCGGCCTGACGGATTTCGGCAAGGCCGCCGTGCGCCGCATGTTCGAGCTGGGGATCATCCCGGACGTCTCCCACCTGAACGAGGCGGGATTCTGGGATGTGGCGGCCTGCGGGCAGTCCTTTTGGGCGACACACTCCAACTGCGCGGCGGTGCGGTCCCACTGCCGCAATTTGAGCGACGGCCAACTGCGGGCCGTCTTCGCCAGCGGGGGCCTTGTGGGGGTCAACCTGTACACGCGGTTCCTGGGCGGGGCGGGCACGGCGCAGGACGTCGCCCGGCACCTGGCGCATATGATCGGGCTGGGCGGGGAGGACCACATAGCCCTGGGCAGCGATTTCGACGGCTGCGAGGTGCACCCCTCGCTGGCGGGGCTGGAGCGGCTGGAATATCTGGACGGCGAATTGGGGAAATTGGGCTTTCCCGCCGCGCAGAGGAAAAAATTCTTCTGGTCAAACGCGGCAAAAACCCTTGCAATATCCCCACAAATTTGATATGATATATAATTAGATAATTATTATGGATGCGGAGGACTTTCATGAAAAGCATTTCCCAATTGCAGGAAGAATACCGGCTGGCGCAGGCGAAGCAGCTGAAGCTGGATATGTCGCGCGGCAAGCCCGGCGCGGATCAGCTGGCGCTGTCGCAGGACATCCTGGACGCGCGGTGGGTCACGCCGGCCAAGGCGGAAAACGGCTTCGACTGCCGCAACTACGGCCTGCCCGAGGGCCTGCCCGAGGCGCGGCGGCTGTTCGCGGAGATGCTGGAGGTCCCCCCGGAGTGGGTGCTGGCAAGCGGCAACGCGAGCCTGCAGATCATGTACGACTACCTGGCGCAGTGCATGCTGCTAGGGCCGACGGGCACGCCCTGGTCAAGCCTGGGCAGGGTAAAATTCCTGTGCCCCGCGCCAGGCTACGACAGGCATTTTGGCATATTAGAATTGCTGGGCATAGAGATGGTCAACGTCGATATGCTGGCTGACGGCCCCGACATGGACCAAGTCGAGACCCTGGCGCGGGACCCCGCCGTGAAGGGCCTCATCTGCGTGCCGAAGTACTCCAACCCGGAGGGCAAGACCTACAGCGACGCCGTGGTGCGCCGCTTCGCCTCCATGCGCACCGCGGCGGAGGACTTCCGCGTGATCTGGGACAATGCGTACCTGGTGCACGACCTGTACGACGGGACCGATCAATTGCTCAACGTGTTTGAGGCGGCCAGAGAGTTCGGCGCCGAGGACAGGTTTATCGAGGTGACGTCCTTCTCGAAGATCACCTTCCCCGGCGGGGGGATGAGTTGCGTGGCGGCCTCGCCGGCCAATATCAAACAGATCATGCGCCGCGTGACCATACAGACCATCGGGCCGGATAAGCTCAACCAGCTGCGGCACGCGCGGTATTTCCAAGACATGGCGGGCGTCAAGGCCCACATGGCAAAACACGCGTCAATCCTGCGGCCCAAGTTTGAGGCCGTGCTGGGGATCCTGGAGCGCGAAATCGCGGACATCGCCACCTGGACGGCGCCGCGCGGCGGGTACTTCATCAGCCTGGACCTGCCCGCGGGCTGCGCGAAGCGCACGGCCCAGCTGTGCAAGGAGGCGGGCGTGGTGCTCACCCCGGCCGGGGCGCCCTTCCCCTACGGCCGCGACCCGCAGGACAGAAACATCCGCATCGCGCCGACCTTCCCGCCCATCGACGAGCTGATCGCCGCCACGCAGTTGCTGTGCCTGTGCGCGCAGATGGCGGCGCAGGGGGCATAATAAAATTCCCCTCCCAGGAGGGGTGGCCGCAGGCCGGGGTGGTTGTGCGGAGCACTAAAAAAGGAGTGATGACTTGGAAAAAATCTTCATCAACGGCGGCACGCCCCTGCAGGGCGGGGTGAGCATCGGCGGGGCGAAAAACGCCGTGCTGGCCCTGCTGGCGGGCACCGTCCTCACCAAGGACGCCTGCCGCATCGACAACATCCCTGAGATCAGCGACGTGACCGCCATACTGCATATCCTCCACCAGCTGGGCGCCGAGGTGCGCCGGGTGGGGAAATATACCTATGATATCAACACCAGGCACTTCGATTCGGGCGAGGTGCCCTACGAGCTGACCCGCCACTGCCGGGCGTCGTATTACCTGCTGGGCGCGCTGTTCGGCAGGTTCGGCCACGCGCGGGTGGCCCTGCCCGGCGGCTGCGACATCGGCCTGCGCCCCATCGACCTGCACATACGCGGCTTCGAGCAGCTGGGCGCGCTGTATAAATTCGAGGAGAACGCCATCATCTCCCTCCAGGCCGAGCAGCCCTGCGGGAACGTGGTGAACATGAAGAGCTCCGTGGGGGCCACAGTCAACATCATGCTGGCCGCGGCCCGCGCCCGGGGCGTCACCGTGATCGAGACCCCCGCCAAGGAGCCCCACGTGGTGGACCTGGCCAATTTCCTCAACGCCTGTGGGGCGGATGTGCGCGGCGCCGGCACCGACGTGATCAAGATCCACGGGGTGAAGGAGCTCCACGGCTGCGAGTACGCCGCCATCCCCGACCAGATCGAGGCGGGCACCTACATGGTGGCGGCGGCCGCTACCCACGGGCGCGTGCTGGTGCAGGGCGTCATCCCCAAGCACATGGAGTGCATCACCTCCCCGCTCGTCGAGTGCGGCGCGCAGATCATGGAATTTGACGACGCCATCCTGGTGGAGGCCCCGGAGCGCCTGCAGCGCTGCAAGATCAAAACCATGCCCTACCCGGGCTTCCCCACGGATATGCAGCCACAGTTCGGCGCGCTGCTCTCCATGGCCGAGGGCACGAGCATCCTCAACGAGGGCATCCACGACAACCGCTTCCGCTACATGGAGCAGCTCACCCGCATGGGCGCGCAGCTGAAGGTGGACGGCAAGGTGGCCGTCATCGAGGGCGTGGAGCAACTGCGCGGCGCGCAGGTGAAGGCCTACGACCTGCGGGCTGGCGCGGCGATGATCATCGCGGGGCTGTGCGCCCAGGGGACCACCGAAATCGAGAGCATCGAATTCATCGACCGCGGGTTCGAGGATATCGTGGGCAAGCTGAAGGCCCTCGGGGCGGATATCAAGCGCAAGGAAGTGAAGGAGTTCGGCAGCGAGATCAAGGCTGCGGGGTAAGCAACAGTGAGAAATGGAGTGACATCATGATAACAAAGGCCATTGACCTCCCCGCCGAACAGCGCGAGCGCATGCGCGGCGGCGAAGGCACGATGCAGATCTCCCACGCAGCCGCGGCAGGCGCGCTGCCCCCCGGCCTGCGCCTGTACGCGCGGCTGACCCTCCCCCCGGGCGCCAGCATCGGCGAGCACGCCCACGAGCACGAGACGGAGCTGTTCTATGTCCTGCGGGGTCAGGGCGAGATGCTGGACGGCGGCGCATGGGCGCCGCTCTCCCCCGGCGACGCGACCAGCACCGGCGGCGGGAAGACCCACGCCCTGCGCAACACCGGCGAGGAGCCCTTCGTGCTCATGGCGACGATTGTAAAGGATTTATCATAAAATGGCCAAGTTAGTTCCCCTCTTCTCCGGCAGCAGCGGCAACAGCGCCTACATAGGCGGGGCGGGCGGCGGTATCCTGATCGACGCGGGGGTGAGCGCCAAACGGCTGGCGGGCGCCCTGGCGGCCGCCGGCGTTGACCCGGGCCGGGTTGGCGCTGTTTTTGTCACGCACGAGCACGTGGACCACATCGCGGGCCTGCGGGTGTTCTGCGAGAGGCACCATGTCCCCGTGTTCGCCACGGCGGGCACCCTGCGCGCCCTCGAGCGCATGGGCGCGCTCACCGCGAAGATGGAGGCCGTCCCCATGCCCGAAGGCGGCGTGGAGGCCTGCGGCCTGCTGGTGCGCAATTTCGCCACCTCCCACGACGCGGCCGACCCCTGCGGCTATACCTGCGAGGCCGAAGCGGGCGAGAAATACGCCGTCGCCACGGATACGGGCTGCCTGACAGAGGAGGTCAAAGAGGCGCTGCGGGGCTGCGACACGGTGGTCCTCGAGTCCAACCACGAGGTCACCATGCTGCAGAACGGGCCGTACCCCTACTTCCTCAAGCGCCGCATTCTCAGCGACCAGGGGCACCTGAGCAACGCCGCCTGCGCGGATTTCCTCCCCGGGCTGCTGGAGACAGGCGCGGGGCGGTTCTACCTGGCGCATCTGAGCCGCGAGAACAACACCCCCCAGCTGGCCTATGCCGCCGCCAAGGCTGGCTTTGACATGGCCGGGGCCCGGGAGGGCGTCGACTACGAATTGCGGGTGTGCGCGCCGTGAAATATCAATTTGCTGATTACGATTTTTAGGCGCACCGCGCTCTTGCGGCCTGGCAGGGCGGCGGGATCGCCCGCTTCGCCATGGATAACGGGATCAATGAGGAGTGGCAATACTATCTCGATTCGGACGAATACCGCGCGGGCGTAGACACATTTTGCAAGGTGGCGATTCTGAACGACCGCCCTGTCGCCGTGATGATCGTCTTCTGTGATCCGGCGTATCCCGTGGGCATCAACCCCATCGTCGTCGATCCGGAACTCGCCGGGCAGGGCCACGGCAGCGCGATCCTGCGGGAATTCGCTGAAAACATCGACACGATTCTGCCCTTTCACAGCGACAGGATCGAGGTTGTGGTCGACAACGAAAATACAGCGTCCATCAGGGCGTTCACGAAGGCGGGGTTTCGCCTTGCGCGCGTGCACCCGGACGGGGACGCGGCCTTCTACGAGAGAAAATTGACATGGATCATATGGAGGGAACCAAAATGAAGAAGGTCATCGCATTCGTCCTGAGCGTCCTTTGCCTCGTCGCGCTTCTGGCCCCTGCCGCCGCTGCCGCGGACCGCCCCTGGCCCACGCAGGGCTTCATCAATGGCACGCCCATGCCCTGGTACTGGTCGCCCGTGCTGGAGGGCTACTGCATGTATGCGGGCGTCAGCAACGGCAACGTGTTCAACGACAGCGTGCTGGTGCTCCACAGGGGTGAGATCATCTACGAGCGCTACTACCTCGGCTGGGACGCCGACGCCCCGCACCAGATGTACTCGGTGACCAAGTCGGTGCTCTCGGCCCTGGTGGGCGTGGCCATCGCGGACAAGAAGATCACCAGTGTGGACCAGAAGGTGACGGAATTCTTCGACGGCCTGGTCATCCCCGCCGGGCAGGAGAGCAAATATGACATCACCATCGAGCACCTGCTGCGGCAGACCAGCGGCCTGCCCGGCGACGGCGACGACGAGTCCAACGTGTGCGAATGGTGGGACGCGCCCGACAGCGGCAAGGCGGCCTTCGAGATCCCGCAGATGGCGCAGCCCGGCGAGCGCTTTGCCTATAGCAGCGGACCGGGCATGCAGACCCTGTCCGCCCTGCTCACCAAGGCGGTGGGGGAGAACCTCTTCTCGTACGCCAAAAGAAAGCTCTTTGGCCCACTGGGCATGAGCTCCGTCGTCTGGGACGCCGCGGCCGACGGCGTGAACTACGGCGGCTTCGGCCTGTCCATGACCCCGCGCGACATGGCGCGCTTCGGCTATCTCTACCTGAACAACGGCAGCTGGAACGGCACGCAGATCATCCCCGCCGACTATATCGCCGCAAGCAAGCCGAGGCGCGCGCTCGGGGAAAATTATGGCTACCTGTTCTGGGGTACCTCCGACCTGAAGCGCTTTGAGACGGTCTATGACGCCAGCGGCTCCTTCGGCAATTTCATCTTCATCATCCCCGATTGGGACATGGTGATCGTGCGCACCGGCAGCGCCGGCCCGGCCACCAGGACCGTCGCCAAGGGGATGGCGTCGAGCAAGCTGGTGGAGGCCATCTTCATGGGGCTGGTGTACCCCCTGGTGCCGCTGCAGGGCGTGCCCCTCGACTATTTTATAGCGAACCTGTAAGTTCAAAGATAGGTGTGATCATGATGCCGACCAAACTCGTCGCTTTGCTCCTGAGCTTCCTGAGCTTTTTCGCCTTCTGGAGCCCCAACGCGCAGCCCAACAACATCCCGGAGACGCGCTCCTATGAGGGCGAAGTGCCCGACAAGTACGGCATCTGGCCCACGGAGGGCTTCGAGACGGACGGGGTCTTCCCGGCTATCCCGGCGTTTTTGGAGGCCCGGTATTTCCTGAAGGACGTGCGCAGCAGCACCACGGACAGCCTGCTGATCCTGTATAAGGGCAAGCTGGTGTACGAGCGCTACGCCGACGGCTGGGACGCGGATACGCCGCACTGGATGGCCTCCGTCACCAAGTCGGTGCTTTCGGCCCTGGTGGGCATCGCCATCGGCGAGGGGAAGATCAAGGGCGTGGACCAGAAGGTCGTCGACTTCTACCCGGACGCGGTGATCGCCCCCGGGCAGGAGAGCAAGCGCGACATGACCATCGAGCACCTGCTCACCATGACCTCCGGCCTGCCGGGGGACAGTGACAACGTGGACTGGGACTGGTGGGACGCGAAGGACAGCGGCCTTGCCGCCTTCGAGTCCCCGCAGATGGCGGCCCCCGGCACGCGCTTCGCCTACAGCAGCGGCCCCAGCTGCCAGACATTGGCCTGCCTGGTGTCCCGCGCGGTGAAAAAGAACCTGTACGAATACGCCAAGGAGAAGCTCTTCCAGCCCCTGGGCATGGCCTCCGTGGAGTGGGATGCCGCAGAGGACGGCCGCAATTTTGGCGGCTTCGGGATCTCTATGACCCCCCGGGACATGCTGCGCTTCGGCTATCTCTATCTCAACCACGGCAACTGGGACGGCAAACAAATCCTCCCGGCGGACTGGGTGGCGGTCACCCCGCCGAAGTCGAAGGCCAGCAGGGCCTACGGCTACCTGTTCTGGAACTACCCGCTGCTGCCCTTCGACAGCTCCTTTGAGGCCAACGGGGCCTGGGGGCAGTACATCGACGTCCTGCCCGAGTGGGACGCGGTGATCGTGCGCACGGCCTCGCAGAACTGGCTGGACGCCCAATGGGATGCGCTCCAGTGGAAACTGGACGAGATGGGACTGAAATTCTGGTGAGGAGGGCCTTTCTATGCCGGCCAAGATCGTCGCGCTGCTCCTGAGCTTCCTGAGCTTCTTCGCCGTGTGGAACATGAACGGGCAGCCCAACGGCATCCCGGAGACGCGCGCCTATGTGGGTGAGGTCCCCGACAAATACGGGGTCTGGCCGACAACGGAATTCATCGTGGAGGAGACCCCGCCCGGCCTTGGCCCCCTGATGGAGGCCGCCTTCGCCCTCAAGGGCATCCCCCACGGGGGCCCAAAGACCGACGGCCTGCTGGTGCTGCACCGCGGCAAAATCATCTATGAGCGCTACGACGAGGCCTGGGACGAAACCAGGCCGCACTACATGTTCTCCGTCACCAAGGCGGTGGTCTCTGCCCTGGTGGGCATCGCCATCGGCGAGAGCAAAATCAAGGGTGTGGACCAGAAGGTCATCGACTTCTTCCCCGACGCGAACATCGCCCCCGGGCAGGAGAGCAAGCGCGACATGACTGTCGAGGACCTGCTCACCATGAACAGCGGCCTGCCGGGGGACGACGACGACTTCAGCGGGTGGGCCAACTGGTGGGAGGCCAAGGATTCAGGCAAGGCCGCCTTCGAGCTCCCGCAGATGGCCCCGCCCGGCCAGCGGCACGCCTACAGCTCCGGCCCCAGCATGCAGGTCCTGGCCTGCCTGGTTTCACGCGCGGTAAAAAAGAATCTTTTCGAGTACGCCAAAGAAAAACTTTTCCGGCCGCTGGGCATGGCCTCCGTGCTATGGGACGCCGCGCCGGACGGCCGCAACTACGGCGGCTTCGGCATCTCTATGACTTTGCGGGATATGGCGAGGTTCGGGTATCTCTACCTCAACAACGGCCGCTGGGAGGACAAACAGATCCTCCCCGCCGGATACGTGGTACAGACCCCTCCGCGCTCGAAAAGCATCCGGGGCTACGGCTACCTGTTCTGGAACTTCAGCCTGCTGCCCTTCGACAGCTCCTACGAGGCCAACGGCACGTTCCACCAGTTCATCGGCGTCCTGCCCGAGTGGGACACCGTCATCGTGCGCACGGGCGAGATGGGCTGGCTGTTCGAGTGGGCCGCGCGCACCATGGTGGGCATGGGCTCCGAGGCGTTTTTCCCCAACGGGGTCCCTCTCGAAGGGATCCTGGAGGCGATCGGGATGGAGGACGTGCTGGCCAAGTGATATGAGATTTCGATAGGGAGGCGCCTTATGTCAACCAAAATCATCGCGGCGATTCTCAGCTTCCTGTCCTTCTTCGCCTTCTGGAACCCCAGCGCGCAGCCCAACTGCATCCCCGAGACGCGCGCCTACGAGGGAGAGGTCCCCGACAGATACGGCGTCTGGCCCACGGCCGAGTTCGAGACGGCCTCCATCCCCCTTGGGCTCTATTCGCCCGCGCTGGAGGCCGTCATGATGTACAAGGGCATACGCAACGTCAACCTGTTCAACGACAGCGTGCTGGTCCTGTACAAGGGCAAGCTCGTGTACGAGCACTACGCCAGGGGCTGGGACGCGGACACCCCGCACTACATGGCCTCCGTCACCAAGTCGGTCGTGTCGGCCCTTGTGGGCATCGCCATCGGCGAGGGCAAGATCGGGGGCGTGGGCCAGAAGGTGCTCGACTTCTACCCCGAGGCCGCGGGCCTGCCCGGCTGGCAGGAGAGCAAGGCCGACATGACCGTTGAGCACCTGCTCACCATGACCTCCGGCCTGCCGGACGACAGGTACGCCACCGACTATAAATGGTGGGAGGCAGAGGATACAGGCCTGGCCTCCTTCCTGGCCCCGCAGGTCACCGCCCCCGGCGAGACGTTCGCCTACAACACCGGCACTGGCATGCAGACCCTGGCCTGCCTCGTCTCCCGCGCGGTGGGCAAGAACCTGTTCGAATACGCGAAGGAGAAGCTCTTCGGCCCGCTGGGCATGGCATCTGCCGCCTGGGACGCCCCGGCGGACGGCAGAAACTACGGCGGTCTGGGGCTCCATATGACCCCGCGGGACATGCTGCGCTTCGGCTACCTGTACCTCAACCTCGGCCGCTGGGAGGACAAGCAGGTCATCCCGGCCTGGTGGGTCGCCCAGAGTGGGCCGCTGGGCAAGGGCAGGCACTCCTACGGCCGCCTGTTCTGGAACTACGACTTGCAGCCCTTCGACAATTCTTATGAGGCCGAGGGTGCCATGGGGCAGTACATCTGCATCCTGCCCGGGCAGGACACGGTGATCGTGCGCACGGGCAGCGCCGGGCCGGTCATCAGCACCCTTGCCAAGGCCGAGGGCGAGACCCTCGAGTTCCTGATCGGCCTGCTGCCGCTGAAGAACCTGCCGGTGGATTACCTGAAGAATGAGATATTTTTGGCGTAAATATAAGGAGGCCACCCCATGACCACTTTAAACTTAACCACCGCCCAGGCCCTCATCAAATTCTTGGATCAGCAATATATCTCCTTCGACGGCGTCGAATCCAAGTTCGTCTATGGCCTTGCCACCATCTTCGGCCACGGCATCGTCTTAGGGCTAGGCCAGGCGTTTGACCGCGACCCGGGCGGCCTCGCCTACTACCAGGGCAAGAACGAGCAGGGCATGGCCCACATGGCCGCGGGCTTCGCCAAGCAGCACAACCGGCGCAAGATCATCGCGGTGGCCAGCAGCATCGGCCCCGGCGCGGCAAATATGGTCACGGCGGCGGCCTGCGCCAGCGTGAACAACATCCCCCTGCTGCTGCTGCCCGGCGACACCTTCTCCACCCGCCAGCCCGACCCGGTACTCCAGCAGCTGGAGCAGGAGTACGACGACTCCGTCACCACCAACGACGCCTTCCGGCCCGTGTGCAAGTACTGGGCGCGGATCAACCGGCCCGAGCAGCTCATGGGCGCGATGGTGCACGCCATGCGCGTGCTTACCGACCCGGCGGCCACCGGTGCGGTGTGTATCGCCCTGCCCCAGGACGTCCAGGGCGAGGCCTTTGAGTGGCCGGAGGGCTTCTTCGCCAAGCGCGTGCACAGGATCGAGCGCATGGGCTACACCTCGGCGGAGGCCCTGAATGAAGCCGAGGTGCTCATCAAGAATGCCAAAAGGCCATTGATCATCTGCGGGGGCGGGGTTCGCTACTCGGAGGCGGGCGCGGAGCTCGCCGCCTTCTGTGAAAAGCACAGAGTCCCCTTTGCCGAGACCCAGGCGGGCAAGAGCGCCGCGCCCGGCAGCAACGCGTATAACCTCGGCGGCATCGGCGTGACGGGCAACAGCGCGGCGAACACCCTCGCCAAGCAGGCCGATTTGATCATCGCCGTCGGCAGCCGCCTGTCGGACTTTACGACCTCCTCGAAGTGGCTGTTCCGCGAGGACTGCAAGATTCTCAACATCAATCTGAACAAATTCCACGCGCAGAAGCTGGACGCCGCCTATCTCCTGGCCGATGCGAAATTTGCCCTGATGGTGCTGTCCGGGCTCCTCGGGGGCTATCAGGCGCAGTGGGGCGACGCAATCTCCCAGGCCAAAGCCGATTGGGCCGCCGAGATGCGCCGCCTGGCCGATTACAAATACGACGAGAATTTCAAGACCCTGGTGGAGGCTCAAAACCCCACAAGCATCGCCGATTTCATCCGCGACCTCGGCGGCACGCTCACCCAGACGGAGGCCATCTGCGCGATCCGCGAGCACATCGCCCCGGACGCCATCGTGGTGGGGGCCAGCGGCTCCCTGCCAGGCGATCTGCAGCGCATGTGGACCACCGACGCCCGCGACAGCTACCACATGGAGTACGGCTACAGCACCATGGGGTATGAAGTCGCGGCCACCCTGGGCTGCAAGCTGGCCGACCCGGCCAAGGAGTGCTACACCATGCTGGGCGACGGCAGCTTCCTCATGCTGCACAGCGAGCTCGTCACCGCCGTGCAGGAGGGAAAGAAGATCAACCTGCTGCTGTTCGACAACGCGGGCTTCGGCTGCATCAACAACCTGCAGATGGGCAACGGCGTGGGCAATTTAGGCACGGAATTCAGGGACCATACCGGCGCCTTCCTGAACATCGACTACGCCGGGATGGGCGAGGCCATGGGCGCCATCGGCTACCGCGTGCGGACCAAAGCGGAGCTCATCGCCGCCCTGGAGGACGCCAAGGCCCAGTCCCGCTGCACCGTGATCGACATGAAGGTTCTCCCCAAGACCATGACCGACGGCTACGGCGGCTGGTGGCACTGCGGGGTGTCCGCAGTGAATGTGAGCGAAAAGGGCAAGGCGGCCTACGAAGACAAAGAGGAGGAGCTGAAGAAGGCGAGGCAGTATTAATACAAGTCCTTCCAATCCCCGCACGTCCCAATCATATTGGGGCTCACCGGGAAGTACGGCCCCTGGTCGACGGCGAGCCACACCACAGGCGCCGCCAGCTTCACGCGCTCCTCTACGGGAATGCTCTCGTCCATGAGCCGCTTGTCGACAAGCGTATTGCGGATCTTGCACAAAAACACCGTGTTGCCCATCAGCGGGATGGTTTTCTTGACCTCCAGCTCGTACACCCAGGGGCTGTCCTTCAGCACCGGCACGTCCAATACCGCGCCGCGCTCGATGGCGATGGGGGCCTCCATCTTCTTCGATTTGCGCCCCGGGTTGTGGCCAAGGTAGTCCGCCAGGGGCAGCAGGGGTTCCGTCACAAGATTCGCGGAGAATCTCTTCTCCTTCTTGATGCGGTCGATGGTCATTTTCCCGCCGCCTATACTGGCCATGACGCCCATCTTCGCGTCCCAGCAGTAGCTGAACCAGGTGAACGTTCCGAAGTTGGGACTGCCGTCCGCTTTGTTGGTGCCGTACATGAACATCGCCTGGGGGCAAAAGCCGTTGCGCGCCTCGATAGATATTCTCTCCATGGTTATGCTCCTTCCAGATTTTCGATTATTTTTCTCAGTTGGTTCTCGAATGCTTCTATTTCATTGTCTGTAAAGCCTTGATAGAAAATTTCGCTCATCCTGTCCGATATCCAGTCGTACTTTTTGCGGTATTCGTTCGCTTTTTCCGTCGCCTCGATGAAGATTTGCCTGCGGTTTTCCCTGTCCGGGATGCGCCGCACCAGGCCCCCCGCCTCCATGCGGTCCAGCATGCTGGTGAGCGTCGTCTTGGCCAGGGAGGTCAGCTGCCCCAGCCGCGTGATGGTCATGGTCCCGTGCTCCCACAGCACATAGAGGATGCGCCCCTGCGCGCCGTTGAAGACCTCCACGCCGCTCTCTTTGAGCAGCGCTTCGCCCACCCGCCCGCTCAGGTGCCGGATCTGGGACATCAGGAACCCGCCGTAGGTTTTCATCATACGCATCACCTCCCATATAGTATAGTACCATATAGAACAATTCTTGTCAAGGAGAATTTCTACCTATGCCTAAACGAAACAACAGCGGTGGATTCAAAAAGATAGAGAGAAAAATCAAGCGTGCCCTGAGCGGCGATATGTTGAAGAACGCGCTGGACTTTGTCGCTTACATGCAAGCAAACGAAATGACGCTCGATATTGTTACGACCGTTTTCTCTTTTCTGGGCAAAGAGGTGTGTTGCCTGACGCTTGACGGCAATTCGCACCCGGCCGGTCCCTGGTCGATCTACTGGATGGAGTATGATATTTACGAGCAAGATGATTATAAAGTGGACGAACAAGTGAAAAAATTCGCGTTGGATCATATCCACTTCTGCTCAACGGGGCATTGCGATAACAGCCCGGGAATGCCAAGAATGATTTTCGGGAATCAATACGAGCATGTATGTTATTGTTGTTTGCAGTTTTGTATGCCCGATGCCGAAGCATTGGAAAATATAAAAAAGCTGGTGGAGCTGAGAAAACACAATATAATTAATGAGATAAAACGTACCGAATAACTGTCAATTATATCAATTCAAAGGAGAGCCCCCATGCCACTGAAAAACGTATCCCTCGGCATCGCCCCCATCGCCTGGACCAACGACGACATGCCCGACCTCGGCGGTGAAAACACCTTTGAGCAGTGCGTCAGCGAGATGGCCCTGGCGGGTTTCACGGGCTGCGAGGTGGGGAACAAGTACCCCGCTGACCGCGCCGTGCTCAAGAAGGCCCTGGACCTGCGCGGGCTGACCATCTGCAACCGCTGGTTCTCCAGCTTCCTCGTCACCCAGCCGTTCGAGGACGTAGCGCGGGAGTTCGAGGCCCAACTGGACTTCCTGTCGTACCTCGGCGCAAAGGTGATCGGCGCCTCGGAGCAGAGCTTCAGCGTGCAGGGCACGCCCAAGGCCGTCTTCGACGAGAAGCCCGTCCTCGACGACGCGGGGTGGGACCGCCTCTGCGATGGGCTGAACAGACTCGGCGGGATCGCCGCCGCGCGCGGGATGAAGCTCACGTTCCATCACCACATGGGCACCGTTGTGCAGACGCAAGCCGAGATCGACCGCCTCATGGCCGGCACCGACCCCGCGCTGGTCCACCTGCTGTTCGATTCCGGGCACCTCAGCTTCGCCGGGATCGACCCCGTTGCCGTGCTGCAAAAGCATGTGGGACGCGTGGCGCATGTGCATTTGAAGGATATACGCCCGCAGGTGGTTGCGGAGGTAGAAGCGAAGCGACTCAGCTTCCTGCAGGCGGTGCGCCTGGGGGCCTTCACCGTGCCGGGCGACGGCTCTGTCGATTTCGCGCCCCTCTTCGCGATTCTCGACGCCGCGGGCTACAAGGGCTGGTTCGTCGTGGAGGCCGAGCAGGACCCGGCCCTGGCCAACCCCTTCGAGTACGCGCTCAAGGCGAGGAAATACATCAAAGAGGTTGCGGGGCTGTGAGCATGCACCTATGGCAAGTGCTGCGCTGGGCCCGGGAGGACCGGGAAGTCCTCCACAGCGCCGAGAAATACGCCGCCGCCGCGCGGGAGGAGTGCGCGTATTTCCTGCAGGCGGGCTTTGCGCAACATGCCGCGCGGGCTGGGGCCTATCCCGAGGGCCCGGGCAGCGGCTGGCGGTACGATTTCGCACGCCTGCCCGTGCACGGCAAGCTACTGAAAGTGTATCATCTTGACGAAATCGCGGGGCAGGGGAGCGATTTCGCCCGCGCATTGCGCCTGATGGACTGGCTCTGCGCGCACACCTGGTACAACGGCATGAGCATCTGGAGCGCGTACCTCTTCCAGCGGCGCGAGGACAGCGCCCGCATGCTGCGCTACGCCTATGACAGGCCCTTTGCGCGCGCTCTCAACTGCAAGCACAGGACGCTTTTGCTGGCGGATTGCCTGCTGGCGGTGGGCATACCCGCCTTGCCGCTCTGGCTGCGCAATGAGGGCTCGGAGGGCACGTTCCGCCACTGCGTGGTGCACGCATGGCTCGGCGACCAACGCCGCTGGGTGATGCTGGACCCCTCGTTCAATTCGTACATCACGGACGAAAATGGGCGCGCGCTGCACCTGATCGAGATTTACGGGCGGCATCGGCAGGGCGAAAGCTTGCGCGTGGCGCGGTATGCGTTTAACGGCGTGCGGGACTGCGAGGACATCTACCTCGAGGGCTTCCTGCTGGCCTCCCTGCTGCGCATTTACGCCCGGGACGGGCCCAAAGACAGAACTGACCACGCCGTCACTGCGGCGGAGTTGCTGGCGGAACCCATCGCAAACAATCGCCAATTGTAATAGCCGTTTAAGGAGGAAACATCATGCCGACCCAACTGCTCTCCTGGCTGATGAGCGCCTTCGCGTTCCTCATGCCGCTGCTCTTTGGCCAGCCGACAAGCAAGCCCGAGACCAGAATGGCCCCTCTTGTGGAGCAAATGCCCGACTACGGCGTGTGGCCGACGGAGGAATTTGAAACGGATCAGGCGCCGCTGTGGATACCCACATGGATTCTGCGGCCGGTGCACACCGTGCGCAACCTCCTGCTGCCCATGGACAGCGGCAGCAAGAACGAGGGCATTGTGGTGCTCTACAAGGGCAAAATCGTCTATGAGTGGTACGCCGACGGCTGGAACAAGGACAGGATCCACGCCCTCAACTCCTGCACAAAATCCGTGGTCTCGGCCCTGGTGGGCATCGCCATGGAGGACGGCTTTATCCACAGCCTGGACGACAAAATTGTCGACTATTTTCAGGACCTCGACATCGCCATCGATGCCGAGCTGAAAAATGAGATCACCATCGAGCAGATGCTGACCATGACCTCCGGCCTGCCCGGGGACATCGATCCCACGTACCCGGCGCTCAACGCCATGGAGCTCAGCGAGGCGGAAATTGCGGCGATCAACCAGCGCTTCACGAACGACTCCGCCAAAACCTTCCTGGAGCTGTGCTCCATGACGGCGGTGCCGGGCGAGCGGTGGAACTACAGCTCCAGTGGCGCGCACCTGCTGCTGGGCGTGGTCGCCCATGCGATTGACCGGCCCCTGGAGGACTATGTGGACGAGAAGCTCTTCGGGCCCATGGGAATCACGAATTACAGGTGGGGCAAATGGGGCGGCCAATATGACGGCGGCGGCGGCCTGGCCATGACGCCCCGGGACATGGCCAAGTTCGGCTACCTCTACCTCAGCTACGGCCGCTGGGAGGACGCGCGGCTGATCCCCGCCGACTGGGTGGCCCAGAGCCCGCCCGCGTCGAACTCCCCCTTCGGCTACGGCCGCATGTTCTGGAACGTGCGGGGCCTGCCCTTTGCGGGCTACGAGGCCAACGGGGCCTACGGCCAGGTGATTCAGATTTTCCCGGCGTATGACCTGGTGATCGTGCGCACGGGCATCTACGCAATGAACCTCAACATTACATTCTAATTTTCAAGGAGGCAATTTCATGTTGAACATCGGCATCATCGGCGCGGGGCGCATCGGCAAGGTCCACACCCAGAGCATCGTCAATTACGTCCGCACAGCGAAGGTGACGGCCATCGCCGACCCCTTCATCACCGAGGAGACTGCCGCGTGGGCGGAGGGCCTGGGCGCGAAGGTCTCGAAGAATTACCTGGACATCATCGATGACCCGGACATCGACGCGGTGCTCATCTGCTCCTCCACCGACACGCACTCGCAAATTTCGCTGGAGGCCATCGCCGCGGGCAAGCACGTGTTCTGCGAAAAGCCCATCGATCTTGACGTCGGGCGCATCAACGCGGTGCTGGAGGCCCTCAAGGCCAAGCCGGAGCTCAAGTTTACCGTGGGCTTCAACCGCAGGTTTGACCACAACTTCCGGGCCATCCGCAACGCCGTGGAGAGCGGCGCCATCGGCAAGGTCGAGCTGGTGAAGGTCACCTCGCGCGATCCGGCGCCCCCCAGCGCGGAGTATGCGGCGCGCTCCGGCGGCATCTTCATGGACATGACCATCCACGACTTCGACATGGTGCGCTACCTCTCCGGCGAGGAGGTGGAGTCCGTCTTCGTGCAGCCCGCCGTTTTGGTCGACCCCGCCATCGGCGAGGCTGGCGATTTCGACAGCGCGGTGATCACGATGAAGCTTGCCAGCGGGGCGCTGGCGGTGATCGACAACTCCCGCCGCTGCGCCTACGGCTACGACCAGCGCGCGGAGGTCTTCGGCTCCCTGGGCTCGGCCGCCAGCCGCAACGA
>Ga0123353_10003119_pt1 | contig 20794 bp, 20 predicted proteins | sample TergutLab28metaG_3_FD_92763 | JGI IMG/M metagenome (GOLD analysis project Ga0123353, IMG submission 92763) | Labiotermes labralis P3 segment gut microbial communities from Petit-Saut dam, French Guiana - Lab288 P3 | ecosystem: Host-associated > Arthropoda: Insects > Digestive system > Gut ... | reverse complement strand
TCGGGAACACATTGACAGGGTCGGCAGGGTGGTGTATGAAAAGAAGGAGATTGTGCTGTCTTGATTTCGGCAAGGCAGCGGAATGTAAACGGAGTAAGGAGACATACGATGAAGATGAAAATGATGCTTGCCTTGATAGGCGTGTTGGGGGTGTGCGGCGTGGGTGCGACAGAGCCGATAAAACTGTTTAACGGGAAAGACTTGTCGGGCTGGAAGGTGGTGGATTACCACCGTGGGGGCGAAGTCAAGGTTCTGCCAGATGGCACAGTCTCCTGCGCGGCTGGGAATCCGTTCAGCGGAATCGCGTACACCAACCCGGTTCCGACGATGTCGTATGAGCTCCAGCTGGAGGTGATGCGCGTGGAGGGGTCGGATTTCTTTGTCGGGCTGACAATCCCGATTGAGGAGAGTTTTTGCACGGTGATTATTGGCGGATGGGGAGGCGGGCTTTGCGGCATCTCGTGCGTCAACTACATGGATGCCTCCGAAAACCAATGGACACGGGGTGTGTCCTTTGAGAACAACAAGTGGCACACGTTGCGGGTTCGTGTGATGCCGAATGTCTTGCAGGTTTTCCTCGACGAGAAGCAGACCTACCATGCCCGTGTCGAATGGGAGAAGGCATCGCAGTTCTCCCTCCGTTCCGGGAGCGATATTGACAAGGCAAAGCCCCTCGGCCTGGTCTCTTACCAGACGCACGCCAAGTGGCGCAACTTCACGCTCACCAAAATCACCGAGCCCACGCCTGACGACAAGCCGCGGATAGAGATATTTTGAAGAGATGGATTCAGGACGGCAGGCAAAAGGTAGCGCATGGCGTCCTCGCCATGCTCACGAAAGCACGGCGAGGACGCCGTGCGCTACCTTATGGACGATATGGACAGGGCGGTTTGCGAAACGCATTTCAACTTCAACACGGTTCCCGCTCTGTAAAAATTATTTTTTGGGGGCTTGACTTCCCCCCGTGTATCATATATGCTTCAACTTGAATTAAAAATGCCGTTATTTGTTATGAGGAGTAACAGTTTTTGGCAGAACAAGGGGAGACGTTATGATGCAGAGGCATTGCCTGTTCCGAGCGGCCACGGGCCTGCTCGCGGTGGGTCTTGCGGCTTCGGCCGTGGGACAAGACTTGAAGCCTGTTCCGCAGGAAGATGTTGTGAAGATGGAGGGGCTCATCGGTTCGCAGTTGACCGCGAAGCCTTCCAAAGCCCGGCGCGTGCTGGTGTTCTGGCGTTGCGAGGGGTTTGTGCACGGCAAGGCTATCGAATACGGTAACAAGGCGTTTGAAATCGCCGCGGAGAAGACAAAGGCGTTCAGCGTTGACCTGTCCCGCGACTATGAGGTGTTGAGGCCGGAGAACCTCGCGAAGTATGATGCGGTCGTGCTGAACAACACAACGGGGCTGAAGACGCACGGGGCGGATGCCCAGAGTTTCCTTGAGCCTGCCTTGCTGGACTTTGTCCGTTCGGGCAAGGGGCTGATCGCCATCCACGGGGCGGCGGATAATTTCAATCAGGCGTCACAGGCGTCCGAGATGGTCGGCGGGCGTTTCTGGGGTCACCCGTGGAATGCGAACGGCACATGGGCGTTCCTGCTGGATGAGCCTAACCACCCGGTCAATGCGGCGTTCGGCGGCAAGGGTTTCAAGTTCAGCGATGAGATTTATCAGGTGACGTCCCCAGCCTACAACCGCGCGAAACTGCGTGTGTTGGTCTCGCTGGACATGACTGATGAGGAGACGAAGAAGCAGGGCGGGCAAAACCGCCACTGGGATAATGACTATGCGGTGTCGTGGATACGCCCGTATGGTAAGGGGCGCGTGTTCTACACCTCGTTCGCCCATGACCAACGCGCCTATTTGGACAAGGCGGTGCTGATGCACATCCTTGACGGCGTGCAGTATGCCATCGGCGATTTGAAGGCTGATGACACGCCCGCCGGGTTCTCCGCGGCGGACTTGGCGCGCGTGAAAACCGCGACCCTCGAAAACAATAATGAGGTTCATGCGTTCTTGCAGGACATCATGGCGAACAGCCACAGCACGAAGGCAGATGCCGCGAACAAGGCGAAACTCGATGCGCTCCTCGCCGATGCGTCCGTTCCGGTTTACGGCAAGAAGGCGTTGCTGCGCATTATGATTTCGTTCGGTGCGCCGAAGGATTTGCGGCCTGTGTTCGCTTGCCTGAACGACCTGACGACCCGCGACTGGGCGGCATCGCTCCTTGCGGGTACGCCGTCAAAGGACGTGGACACCGGGATTATGCAGATGATGCCGGGGGCAGACCCCGCCTTGCGCATCACCCTGATTCAGGCCCTGTGCGCCCGTAAGAATGTGGATGCCATCAAGCTCTCCCTCAACGACAGGGACCCCACGGTTGTGGGCGCGGCGCTGTCGGCGCTCGGGCTGATTGGCAACGAGGCGAGCCTGCGGCTTCTCACCGGGGCGCGGGTTGCCCCTGCGTTGGAGAACACGCGCTTGAGCGCAATCGCGGCGTGCCTCGGCACCTTGGCTCCCAAAGGGCGCAACAGGGTCGTGCTGGACACCGCCCGCACCATCGTGGGTGATGCCAACGCCTACCCGCCGCTCCGCGCGGCAGCCGCAAAAGCCATCCTCCTCTCGACAGGCGATTACTTTACGGAAGGCATGAAGGACAAGTCGCCGATGGTGCGCCAGACGCTCATTCAGGCGGCGGACGAGGTGCCGCTCGCGGCGTTGGTCGCCGCGCTGAAAACCGCAACGCCCGAAGACCAAGCCTCCCTCCTTGTGAAGCTCGCCATGCGCGATGCGAAGCGGAACGCGGCGGACGTGGCGGCTCTGCTCAATTCGGAGCACGAGGCTGTTGTCTGCGAGGCGCTCCGTGCGCTCGTAACCATCGGCTCGGCGGAGCAAGTCCGCGCCATGTATGCGCAAATCGAGAAGCGGGACAACATCGAACGCGCCGCAATCGAGGCGCTGAACGATATGCGCGCCAACGGTGTGGCGGAGCAGCTCCTCGCCATCGCCCGAGCGGATGCCGCGCAGACGGGTCGCGTCCTCTCCATCCTGGGCGACCGCATGGAGGCGAAGACCATCCCGATGTTTGACGCGTTCGTCAAGTCCGACAATGCGGATGCCCGCAGGGACGCATGGCGGGCGTTGGGTAAGATTAGCGATGAGAGGGGATTCGCCCAGCTTGCGGCGTGGTTGCCGCTGGTCAAGAACGAAGAGATGAACAATGCCGAGTCCGCGCTCCGCCTGTCTGGGCGGAATGCCGACCCCGCTGTCCGCGCACGGGCGATTGCCGATGCGTGGGGTAAGTCGCAAGCACCTGCCAAGCGCGTGTTGGCGCCGCTGATGGCGTCCTATCAGGATGCGTCATTCGTGCCGCTGCTCAAGGGCGCGTTGGATGATGAGAACAAGGAGTTGCGCGAGGCTGCGCTCCGTGCGATGGCGGATTGGTCGAACATGACGCCGTTCGCGGTGCTGAAGGATGCCGTGGTCTCCCAAACGGATGCGGCGCTTAAGACGGTTGCCATCCGCAGTGCGCTCAAGCTTGCCGGGGCACAGGCAGGAGGCGAGGCACGCGCGTGTTACATTGACCTGCTGAAGGTTGCGCCGGATGACCGCTCGCGCATGACGGTTGCGGACTCGCTGTTCACCCTCGAAGGGCTCGACTTCTTCACGACGTTGCAGAATGCGTTTGGCGATGCCGCGTTCGGCGCGACCGCAAAAAAACTGTACGTCGATTTCTATGACCAGAAGCTGAAAGACCAGGCGGGCGTCCCGGCAGGGCGCGAGATTGATGTGGCGAATTGGAAGGCGACTGCCTCGCACAATAATAACCAGACCGAGCTTAAGAAGGCGTTTGACCGTGACGCGGGTTCGCGCTGGAGCTCCAACACGGGCTCAACCAAGGGGATGTGGTTCGTCCTCGACCTTGGCGAAAGCACCTTCGTCTCGGAGGTGGAGTTGAACACGGAAAACTCCTCGGGCGATACCCCGAACGGCATCGAGGCGTTTGTCTCGGACGACGGCACTGTCTGGAGCGATGCTGTCGCGAAGATTGACGACGGCAACAATGGCGGCAGAGGCAAGACCGTTATCCCGATGTCGTCCAAGGCGCGTTACCTGAGATTCGTCACGCTGGATGGCCGCCCCGGGCTCCACTGGTCAATCCACGAGATTTTTGTCAAGGCAGGGCTCGACGAGAAAAAGGTTGAGGCGATCCGCACGATAGCCGACTCCCTTCGCTAACCCACGAAACACAAACAGGAGATTTGAGAGATGAAACTTTCACGTAGAAACTTCCTTCGCGGTAGCACGGCGGCAGCCGCCGTATCCGCTTTTAATATCGTCCCGGCGAGTGTGTTCGGGCAGAACGCGCCGAGCAACCGCATTGCGATGGCGATGATCGGCGTCGGCGGCATGGGCGACGGTAACATGGGCTCCTTCCTCGGGATGGGCGATGTGGTCGTCCGTATCGTCTGCGATGTGAACACCAAGAAGATGGAAGGCGCCAAGCGGAAGGTGGACGGCAAGTATAATAACACCGACTGCCTGATGATGAAGGACTTCCGCGAGGCGTGCATCCGCCCCGACATTGATGCCATCATGATTGCCACGCCTGACCACTGGCACGCCATCATCGGCACGTTCGCCGCCCGCAACGGCAAGGACATCTACGGCGAGAAGCCCTTCACGCACAACCTGCGCGAAGGCCGTGTGCTCGTCAATGCCCTTGAACAGCATGGGCGCGTGTGGCAGACAGGCAGCTGGCAGCGTTCCTCAAGCGAGATGCGCAAGGCAGTCGAGCTCGTCCGCAACGGGCGCATCGGCAAGGTCACCCGCGTTGAGGTCGGCCTGCCCTCCGGCGGGCGCGGCGCCAAGGCAAGACCGGGCGCACCTGTCCCCGAAGGTCTGGACTGGGACTTCTGGCTGGGGCCCGCGCCCTACCAACCCTTCCAAGGCATCTTCGACTGGGACTGGCGCTGGGTCAACGACTGGGGCTGCGGCCAGATGATGGACTGGATTGGGCACCATGCGGACATCGCGCAGTGGGGGCTCGGGTGCGACACATCAGGCCCCGTCACCATCGAGGGCTATGCGCCGTATGAGCCGGAAGGCATCTACGATTCCTTCAAGACCTACCAGTACACCGGGGTTTATAAAGACGGCGTTGAGATTGTCGTCGGCGATAACTCGAAGTTCCGTAGCGGAGCCAAGTGGTATGGCGAGAACGGCGCGTGGGTGTGGGTTGACCGCGGTCGCCATGAAGCGTCCAGCCAGAAAATCTTTGACTCGCGCATCGAGGCGAACGAAATCCGCCTGCGCAGTCCGGGTCACCAGCGCGAGTTCATTGAATCGGTCAAGACGCGCAACACCACGTTGACCCCGGCAGAGGTCGCGCACCGCTCCGCCAGCATCGGGCATCTCGGTCAGATTGCGATGCTCACCGGTCGCAAAATCACATGGGATCCGGTCAAGGAAGAAATCGCGAACGACCCCGTTGCATCGGCTATGCTCTGGCGCACGCCGCGTGCACCGTGGTCATTGACCTAATGGAGAGTTGCTCGTTTCCAGTTGCTGGTTTCTAGTGTCGGTTCAGGCTGACAACTAGAAACTAGAAACTAAAAACTAGAAACTAAAAATGGTCTTGGACGTTCAAGCGTTGCGGGTCGTGTACCCGATTCACGGCCGTCAACCGCTCGCCGCGGTTGACGGCGTTTCGCTTTCGGTCGCCGCAGGGGAATCGTTCGGCATCGTGGGCGAGAGCGGATGCGGCAAAACATCACTCGCGCGAACCGTCATCGGCATCCGCCCCCCGTCTGGCGGCACCATCCGCTTTGAGGGCTCGGACATCACGCGCATGACCGCCAAGCAGTTCAAGGCGTACCGCCGCTCCGTGCAGATGGTGTTTCAGGACGCAGTGGATTCCCTGAACCCGCGCATGACCGTCCGGCAGACGCTGGAGGAGGTCTTGCGCGTGCACAAGATGCGCCCCGCCGCAAAAATCGGTGCGCGTGTTTTGGAGTTGCTCGACTGCGTGGGGCTGTCGCAGGACACGCTCGATTCCTATCCGCGCGAAATTAGCGGCGGGCAATGCCAGCGCGTGAGTTTCGCGCGTTGCCTTGCGCTTGAGCCACGCCTGATTATCGCGGATGAACCCGTCAGCGCGTTGGATGTCTCCGTGCAGGCACGCATCCTGAACCTCATCCGCACACTGCAAAAAGATTTGAACCTCGCCATCATCCTCATCTCGCACGACCTCGCCGTCGTGCGCAACATCTGCGACCGCGTCGCCGTCATGTACAACGGCAAGTTTGTGGAGGAAGGCACCGCCGCCGAGGTGATGAGCCACCCCCGGCACGACTACACCCGCGCCCTCCTCGCCGCCGTCCCTGACGTCGCCCGCGCACTGAAGGGCAGGCTCTAGGGGCGCCCCTTGCCCTCGGGTCATTCCCAATGCCCCGCTGCTCTTGCCGACACCCGCCAACCTGAAAAACTCCCCGTCCCCTCATTTTTTTGCTTGTAACCGCGCGACAGCTTTGATTAACTAAACACTTGCTCACTGTTTACAAAGGCATACGATATGGCAAAAGAACTCGCATTTGCGCTGATTAACCCGTACCCTATCCGCAAATCGCGGACAGGCGGCATCATCGCCCGCTACCTTGTGCGCACAGACCTGAAACTGGTCGGCGCGCGGATTATCGGCGCGTCCCAGAACCTCGTTGACGAACTCTCCACCTACCTCTCGACCTACGACCTCACCGACCCGGAGAAGTGCGCCCTGTTCTCCACCTACATCCGCAAGTCATACGCCCCCGACCCCGTCACCGGCCACCCCCACCGCTCCATGCTCCTCCTCTTCGAGGGTGAGGATGCCGTCCGCAAAATCTTCGAGGTCACGGGCAACATCCGCCAGCGCTGGCTCAGCGGCCTCACCATCCGCGACACCTACGGCGACATGATCCGCGACCCCATCACAAACGAAGTCGAATACTTCGAGCCCTCCGTCGTGGTGGGCGCCACAAAGGAGGTCGTCAGCAACATCCTCACCATCCTGCTCCGCCACCTCCCGACAGACGCCGGGATCGTGCGCGGCGCCATTGACTTCAATCCCGGCGACGACATCCAGCAAACCCTCGTCATGCTCAAGCCCGACAACTGGCGCCAGCCCTCCCTCCGCGCGGGGAACATCATCGACCTGATCTCCTGCACGGGCCTGCGCATCGTCGGCGTGAAGAAATTCGCGATGTCCGTTGCGCAAGCGGAGGATTTCTACGGGCCCGTGCGCGAGACCCTCAAACGCGCGTTCAAACTCTTCGGCGCAGACCGCGCCGCGCAAGCCCTCTCGCACGAATTCGGCTTCCCCGTCAACGCCACCCACCTGACCGACCTCTGCGACTACCTCGCCCCCCTGTTCGCCGCCCGCGAGTTCGAGAACATCGTCGAGTTCATGACCGGCCGCCGCCCCGCCAACAGCCTCCCCGAGGAACGTACCAAACCCGGCACAGAAGAATGCCTCGCCATTGTCTATGAAGGCATTGACGCCGTCAACAAGATACGCGACATCCTCGGCGCCACCGACCCCAACAAAGCCCGCCCCGGCTCCATCCGCCGCGAGTTCGGCACCAACATCATGGTCAACGCCGCCCACGCCTCCGACTCCATCGAGAACGCCCGCCGCGAGATGAAAATCCTCGACGTCGCCCACGACCCCTTCGTCGAAAACCTCATCACCTCCTACTACCCCCCCCCCCCCCCCCCACAAACACCCCCACCGAAGCGCCACGCGCCCCCCCCCCCCCCCCCGCCGCAAGAGCGGATGCACTCCACCCCCTCGGATTTCCCCGAGGCATGAGGGCGGGTGCGCCCTAGCCCCTCGGATGTTCCCCGAGGCACAAGCGCGGGGGCACTCCAGCCCCTCGGATGTTCCCCGAGGCACCCGAGCGGGGGCGGAGGATGCCCCCGGGAGCGCCGAACTTCAGGACTTCCCTTTGCGTTTTGCGACAAGCTCCATGCGCTTTGCAATCGTATCTTCGTAGCCTTGGTTTGTGGGGCGGTAGTAGCGTTTGTCAACAGACAGGTAGTCTTGCTTGACGGTGTGCTGGTCGAAGTCGTGGGGGTATTTGTAGGCGATGTCCAGACCCTCTTTGCCGACGGCGTTGACGTGAATGTTCTTCAAGTGTTCGGGGACGGCCAACACGCGCCCGGAACGCACGTCCGCCAATGCTTCGTCCACGGCGAGATACGAGGCGTTGCTCTTGGGTGCGGTCGCAAGGTAGGTGGTGGCCTGCGCGAGTGTGATGCGCCCCTCGGGCATCCCGATGAACTCCACGGCCTGCATCGCCGCGACAGCGACGGTCAGGCCACGCGGGTCGGCGTTGCCGATGTCTTCGGAGGCAAGGATGATGAGGCGCCGCGCGATGAACCTCGGGTCTTCGCCGGCCTCCAGCATTTTCGCCAGCCAGTAAATCGCGGCATCAGGGTCGGAGCCGCGCACAGATTTGATGAATGCGGAAATGGTGTCGTAATGCCCGTCCTCGTCCTTGTCGTACAACACCATTTTGCGCTGAACACTGTCCTCCATCACGTCACGGGTGATTTGCACCACGCCCTCTGCGTCTGGTGGCGTGGAGCGGACAGCGACCTCCAACGCGGTCAGCGCGCGCCGCGCGTCGCCGTCGCAAATCGTTGATAGGAACGCGACCGCCTCGGGCGCAATCGCGCTCGCGATATGCCCCAGTCCGCGCGACGTGTCCGCCAGCGCACGGCGCACGAGCGTCGCGACAGCCTCCTCCGTCAGCGGCCGTAACTCGAACACGAGTGAGCGCGAGGTGAGCGGACTGTTGACGAAGATGTTGGGGTTGTGCGTCGTCGCGCCGATGAGCGTGACCGTCCCGTTCTCGACATACGGCAACAGCACATCCTGCTGGGATTTGTTGAAGCGGTGTATTTCGTCAACGAACAAAACCGTGCCGATGTCGTTGCGGTAGAGTTTGGCGTTCTCGCAGATGGCGCGGAGGGTCGCCACGTTCGACAGCACACCGCTGGTGCGCTCGAAACGCCGTTTCGTGACACGCGCGATGACCTCCGCCAGCGTGGTCTTGCCGCACCCCGGCGGCCCGTAGAAAATCAGGTTGGTCAGGCGGTCTGCCTCAATCACACGGCGCAAAAGTTTGCCGGGGCCAAGGATATGCTCCTGCCCCACAACGTCCTCAATGCACTGCGGACGCATCCGCGCCGCCAGCGGCTCATGCGCCGAGGGGAATACGCCCGTGGGGGAATCGTCCGAAAAAAAATCTGTGTCCGACATCGTCATAACCAACAACAGTTCAACACGCACAAACCATACAGGCTCGCCGTCTCCGCGCGAAGCACATTGCGCCCCAAGCTCACAGGCACCGCGCCCGCGCACAGAAGCGCCACCAACTCGTCGGGCGTGAAATCGCCCTCGGGCCCGACAAACCACCCCGCCTGTTTCGGCGCAGGATACGCCGTCACCGCGTCACGCAACGGCCGTGCGTCAGGCGAGAGCGCAGCCACGAAAACAGGCGACACCTCCCGCACCCGCGCGAGGCTCTCGCCGAACGCCATCGGCGGACACACACGCGGCAGCCACGCCGTGCCGCACTGCCGTGCCGCTTCCTCCGCCACACGCACCCAACGCCCGGACTTCGCATCCGCATCGTCCGCGTCAATGCGTACAATTGTGCGGTCGGAAATGACAGGCACAATCTCCGACACGCCCAATTCCACCGCCTTCTCGATTGTCCAGTCCATGCGCTTGCCCTTGCTCACACACGCGAACAACGTCAGGCGGCACACCGCACGCGGATGCTCAACGACAGGCGCGGCCGCCGTGAGGGTGAGACCGTGCTTGCCCACGACGTTCACAACGGCCTCCCGTGTACGCCCCTGCCCATCGAAAAGCTGGACACGGTCATTCGGCTTCACACGCAAGACCGTCTGCAAATGCCGCGCCTCCTCACGCCCAATCACGCACGTGTCGGCTAGCACATTTTCAGAGGTTGTGAAATGGCGGTGCATAATTCCTCATTTACTGATCACTTTTCCCGTCTTCCCGAATGGAGGCGTTGACGAGGACAGAGAGGTCGAGGATTTCCTGCTGGTAACGTTCGAGCGTCTCTGCCCAGCGCGAGAGGCACTTGCGCCCCTTGCTGGTGATGGTGAAGGGGCGGCGGGCGGGACCCGTGTCCGCAGTGTCCCAGTCGCCGACGATCAGCCCCTCGGCGGTCATCGCCTTGAGCGTCTTGTACACCCCGCTGGCATCCGGCGGTGCCTCCGCAAACATCTTGACCTTGTGCAGCTGGCGCAACAGGTCATAGCCATGCACAGGCTTATCCGCAAGCAACGCGAGAATGATCGGGCGCACAAAACGTGAGAGCGTCTTGCCGGAGCAAGCGCATTGTTCAAAATCCATCTGTCGGTCTTTCGTTTGCATAGAAATAAAATCATATCACAATCGCTCCGTCCGTTTCTAGTTTTTAGTTGCGATCTTCAAACATGAGACGGGGCGAGGCATCGGGGTCGTCATTGGCGGTCGGGCGGTCGTGCCAGTGTTGCCAGTCAAACCGTGTGGGCGCTGGCGGAATGTCCTCGTGTATCTCAATGGCATAACCGCCGAGAGCCTGCTTTGTCCAGGCGACCGTGAAGAACTTCAATATGCCACCATCGAACTCGCGTTCCTTCGGCCAGCCGCGCGGAACGGGCGAGCCGAAAAAGTCGGCGTAAATCAGCCAGATTTTGAGCGAGCCGCGTTGCGCGTGCATGGCTGGGTCTTTGCGAATGGGGATTGTGAACGTATCCGACCGCGCGACATGCACCACGGTGGACGGGTAAGTCTCCGTGCCTGGGGCAAGGTCATCGGGATACCATTCGCCCGAGACAAGGGGGCGTTCAGCCGTGGCGGTCAGCTCCGCGCCATCCGAGCCGTATGCCCTCATCAAGACTGCCGCAAAATCATTATCCACGTTCTTACCCGTATCCCAGCCGCCGTATCGCTCGACACGTTGCAGCCCTGTCGCACGGAGCAAGTAGGGCAAGTTCGGCCAGAGCCATTGCTGCTTCTCATCCCACACGCGGACAGCCGCCATCCAGCTGTGTTGCGGATAAGCGAGCGCCTTGTTCCAGAGGAGCCGTTGGTCTTCATCCGAGGGACGAATAACCCGCATCACGATTTTCAGCGCATCCTGTTGAAGCGATTTTTTGGCGAGCGTGACCGTCACATCCCCCCGAAGGAGCGGACGGCTCTGGGGGGTGTCCGCAGAGGGCGCTTGCAACGGCCAGTGAATCGCGAAGCCAAGGTTTGTGACCGTATCGGCAAACACAGGACACACCGTCAAAAACAAAACGGGCAGAAAGGTTTTCAGGTTGCAAACAGGTTGAAATCCCATGAAGTCCTCCTTGCGGGCGGTGAAGCGGTTTTATCGAACGTGTTATAGGATGCGCCAGTTCTGCGCAGAAGTCAACCCCAATCGCATTTTTCCCGAGAGAAACAGAGGTATGGCGAGAACGCCATGCGCTACCTTGCCAACGAGACAACGCAAAGTTAAGGCACTATAGGCTTGAAGTCCGTGTATGAGTGCGCTATAGTATTCCTTTTACGGGCTCATAGCTCAGTCGGTCAGAGCGGAGGACTCATAATCCTTTGGTCGCAGGTTCGAGCCCTGCTGAGCCCACCAAGTCGAATGTCCAATATCCAACACGGAATGAACAACGCCCAAGTGGAATGCGCTTCGGGGTAATGACGTGTAAACGAAATGGACTGGATGGACAGGGCGACCGCAAGGGTCGCCCCTACAGGCTTTGCGAAAACATCCGAGGGGGCAGGGCGCACCCGCTCGTGTGCCTCGGGCAAGGGTGGCGCATGGCGAGACGCCATGCGCCACCTTTTTTGGCATCGGGCAATGCTTCATGCCGAACGGGTGTTCGGCGTTCCCGGGGTTGCCCGTTGCGTCCATAAAATAACGCACGGCGGGATGCCGTGCGTTAACTTGAATTTGGTAAGAGTAATTTATGCCCGTTTGCGGCGGCGGAGGAGGAGGGCGATGCCAGAGAGGGCAAGGAGAGCCGCGGCGGATGGCTCGGGAACAATAGTCCCGTTCACGGTGAGCGTGTTGGGCATACCGGCAAAAGTAGGGTCTATTGGGCTAGCGGTGCCTTTGCCAAAATAAAACCGACCGTTGCTTCCGCCAGTCCCTCCCCAGAGCACAAGACGGAACGTGACCGTTGCGTTGCTGACTTCTTTCAGGTCAGTCACACCTGTCAGGTCTAGGGACAACCAATCATACACGCCGTGTGGCAGGGGGGATTGCTCGTCTCCAATGTTCTCCCATGCGCCACCGTTCAATGAATATTGCCATTGCCCTTTTTCAGGGCTCTGCGTCGGCGAACCATACAGAGGCGTCTGGATGGAGTCAAAAGTCACGATGAGCCCGGGCGCGATGATTACATCGAAGTAAAAAGCCACATCTTGACTATAGGCATCCGCTTCCGAGACGTCAAAGCGGTGACCGCCCCATGCGTGAGCCATCGTGACGCCAGTGTTCCAAACACCAGCACCGAGCCAGAGCCCACTGGTATCAACGCCATCTACAGGCCTTGCGAGTTCGGCAGGATGCCCATAACCATTTTGACTGGGAATATTACTGAAATCCCACACAAGGAGTGCCCCTGCATGAACCCATCCTACCGTTGCAAGAACAGCAACGGTCAAAAACCATCTCATTTTTCGTGCTATCATTTTGTAAACTCCTTTCAGAAGTATCAGAGAGTATCATACCTCTTTCTGCCGTTGGGGGCAAGCACAAAAAAGAGGGATTGGCTGAAAAAAATCCTGGCTGAAAATCCGCTTGCCAACCGCTCCCCGTGCCATTTATAATGGTGGCTTTTAAGGGAGCGCAGGTTTTCCTGCCTGTGGTTAAAAACCTGCACAGACTGGCATGTCGGTGTTCCTGTTTCGAGATTATAGTATAAGGAGTTTTAGAAATATGGATATGACGTTACCCCTTGCCATCATCGGCGAGCGCATCAACGACTCCATCCCGTCCACGCACGACCTCTACGAGCGCAATGACCTTGACGGGATCGTCGCGCTTGCCCGTGCGCAGGCCGACGGCGGAGCGCAGTACATTGACGTGAACATTGGGCGCCGTCCGCCCGCGTTCATGGCGGAGGTCGTGCGCCGCATCCAAGGCGCGGTGGACTGCCCGCTCTCCGTGGACTCCCCCGACTGCCTGACCGCCCGGGCGGGCCTCGACGCGCTCGCGCCTGACGCACCCGTCCCCGTCCTCAATTCCATCTCGCCGTTGCGCATGGAGATGTTCGGCCTCTACGCCGTGCGCCCGTTCCGCCCGATACTCCTCATCTCCGAAAACCTCCAAGACGGCGCGGCGACCCCGTGCCGCACTGCCGAGGAAACCTACGCCGCCGCGCAACAATTGCTCGCCGCCGCACAACGCACAGGCATCCCGGTCAGCGATTGCATTTTCGACCCTGGCATCGCGCCGCTCGCGACCGACACCGAGGGCAACCTCCGCCGTCTCATGGACACCCTCCGGATGATGCGCGACGACCCCGCATTCGCAGGCGTGCATGTCTCCGTGGGGTTGAGCAATTTCACCGTGATGCTCCCGTCGAAACGCGCGGACGGTTCGCCCGTGAAGGCGCCTCTCGAAAGCGCCTTCCTCACACGCGCCATGCCGCTGGGCCTCGACCACGTGGTCGGCTCGGTCACGCGCGGCTACCAGCAACTCCCCGAGGGGCATCCCGCGCTCCGCTGTTTCGATGAGTGCCTCGCCGCCGACGGCTACGACAGCCTCTTCTGCGTGCAGGATTTCTACAGTGCCTGACGGGTTGTCCCTGTTGCCTCCGGATTTTATCTTGTAACCGCGCACGGAAAAGAGTAATCTGTTCCGCATGAATCAATCGAACATCATCAGGTGGGGCGAGTTCGGGTTCCTGTATGTCGCCGTGCCTGTCATTGTAACGTTTGTCCTCCCTGTACGGGCGGCAATCCCGACGTTGTGGGGCGGGAGTTTGTTCGCGTGGTGGCTACTCAAAATCACACCCGCAGGTGACGCGCTTCTCCTCAAAGGCGAAACGCGCATACCGTTGCGGAACGCGCTGGCGGGTATCCTTGCCCGCTTTGCCGTCGGCGCGGCGTTGCTGACGGGACTGCTGTGGTGGTGCCATCCCGAATGGCTGTTTGAGTTCCCGAGGACAAACCCCGCGTTCTGGGCGCTTGTCTGCACTGCCTATCCCGTGCTGTCGGTTTTCCCGCAGGTGATTATCTATCGGTGCCTGTTCATCAAGCGGTACTCGTCGCTGTTTGTGTCGAAGCGTCTAGCGTGGTTCATCGGTACGCTTGTCTTCGGGTGGGCGCATCTGCCTTTCCAAAATCCGGTCGCGCTGCTCTTCCCGTTCATCGGAGGCTTCCTGTTCATACGCACCTATCAGAAGACGCAGTCCATACTCCTCAACGTTTTTGAGCATGGCCTGTACGGTTGCTTCCTCTTCACGATAGGCTGGGGGAAATATTTGGTCTATGGGACGCGAACGTTGCTGTCGAACTAAACGCCAATGAAAATCTCCGCAAAAATCCTGCTTGTCGCCATCAACGCGCGTTACAGCCACGCCTCCTACGCGGCGCGGACGCTACAGGCGAACCTCGGGGCACTCGCCCGCGACGCAGCCATCCTTGAGACCGACCTCGATGTCACGCCGATACAGGTTGCGGAACAGATTGCCCTCCGCAACCCCCGCGTCGTCGGCTTCACCGTGTACCTGTGGAACGTGCGGCTTGTCGAGGCTGTTGCCCGTATCCTGCGGACGGCCCTGCCCCATGCGCGGCTCATCGCCGGGGGGCCTGAGCTGACCCCCGGCTACGCAAACGCCGCACTCTTCGACACCGTCGTCATCGGCGAGGGCGAGGCAACATTCCGCACCCTCTGCGACCCCTCCGCTCCGCCCCCACGCAACATCATCATTGCCCCACCCGAACCCCTGGATGCACTCGCGCTCCCCTTCGACTACTACACCGACACCGACCTCGCCCAGCGCACCATCTACGTCGAGACCTCACGCGGCTGCCCCTACCCGTGCGCCTACTGCACCTCCGCCAGCACCAAGCTGCGCCTGTTCCCCCTCGACACGCTCCTCCCCGCATTCGACCGCCTGTGGCAACGCGGCGTGCGCCAGTTCAAATTCCTCGACCGCAGTTTCAACGCTCCTGTCGCGCACGCGTGCGCCGTGCTGGATTTCTTCCTGCCCAAGGTCACGCCCGACACCTCCCTGCATTTTGAAATCAACCCCGACCACCTGCACCCGGACATCCTCACGCGGGTTGCCGCGTTCCCCCCCGACACCCTCCACCTTGAAGTCGGCGTCCAGACCCTCAACCCCGCAGCCGCCACCGCCATCGGCAGAAGCCCCGACACCGCCCAGACACTGGAGAACGTCCGCCGCCTCACGCGCGACACCGGCGCGGCCGTCCATGCCGACCTCATCTTCGGGCTGCCCAGCGAAGACGAAACCTCCTTCGCCCACGGCTTCGACACCCTCATCGCCACCGCCCACCCGCCCGAGGTGCAAGTCAACCTCCTCAAAGGGCTCCCCGGCACGCGCCTCCTGCGCGACGCACACACGCTGGGGCTAGCCTTCAGCCCCGAGCCTCCCTACGAAGTCCTGCGCACCGACGCCATGGACTTCGCCACCCTCTGCCGCATCCAGCGATTCGCCCGCTGTTGGGAACTCGTCCACAACCGCCACCGCTTCCCGTCAGAGGTCACGCGGCTTCACGAGGCAACCGCCCCCAGGCACTACCTTGCCTACACCGCCCTTGCCGACCGCATATTTTCAGGCGAGGGCAAACTCTTCGCCATCTCCCAAACCCGCCTCGCCCAGCACCTCTGCGAACATCTGGAGGGACTGGAGAGAAGGGGTAAGGAGTAAGGAGCAAGGAGTAAGGGGTAAGAGCGGGGGCACTCTGCCCCCTCGGATGTTTCCGTAGCCTGTAGGGGCGACCCTTGCGGTCGCCCTGTCCATTCCGTCCATATCGTCCATCCCGTCCATGGATTTCCCACAGAGGCACAAGAGCGCACCCACCCTTACGCCTCGGGAACATCCGAGGGGCTAGGGCGCCCCCGCCCTTGTGCCTCCGCCTCTTACCTCTTACCTTTTACTTTTTACTTTCCCCGACCCTTATTCCTTGATGCGCGGGTAGAGCCTGATGTTGCGGTATTCGACGGAGGTGTGGTCGCCTTGGAAGTAGATGGGGCCGGGCTTGGTGTCGTCCGCGTCCAGCGCGCCGCCGGTGCAGCCTTCGACGGGTTGGTTGTCGATGACTTTCTGCCCGTTCAGGATGACGGTCACGTGGCGGTCGGCGAGGGTGATGTCGAAGGTCTGCCATTCCCCGGCTGGCTTGGAGGCGTTGACCGATGGGGCAATGCGGCTGTAGAGCGCGCCCATGTTGCCGTTCGAGGGGTTTTGCCCGAAGGCGTCCGTGACCTGTATCTCGTAGCGGCCGCGCAGGTAGATGCCGCTGTTGCCGCGCGGGGGCAGGCGCACGTCGAGGGTGAGGCGGAAGTCCTCGAACTCGCGGTCGGTGCGGATGTTGCCGAACTGGGGCGGGGTGGGGCCGCCGTCCACCTTGGGCTCGAGCTTGGGCTCGTTGGTGAGGAGGCCGTCCTTGACGCTCCACCCCGAGACGTCCCGGGGGCTGGTCAGGCGCCACCCGTCGAGCGTCCTGCCGTTGAACAGCTCGATGGGCTCGCCGAATTTCAGGGCGTTGACGTCGGGCGCGGGGGGCAGGGGCGCGGCGCGTTTGACGGCGAGGGGCTGGGTGGAGGTGCGGGGCTCGCCCGTTTTCGCGCGTTGGAGGAAGGCGATGACGGAGCCGTCGTCGCGGGTGTTGAGGAGGAGGAAGAGGGTGCCGAGGTTGTCGCGGCGCATGCCTGTGGCGGTCATGTACCAGTGGTCCCAGGGGTATTGGAATGAGAGCGCGCCTGCCTCCAGCTTGACCTCTTTCGCGGGCTCGACGTTGCCCGTCTCCCACAGCATGTCCACTTTGGGCGGGGTTGCCTCGGTGTCAACCTTGAGCCACCCTGCGCCGCCTTCCGGGGTGGCGAATGTCCAGACACCGTCGAGCGGTGATTTCGCGGAACACGCGGTGGTCAACAGAATTCCTGTGCAGATGCTAACTAGTGTCTTCATGGTGTGCCCTTTCCTCCCAGAGTGAATTTGTTTTGTACCCGATAGAGCGTGCCCTTGGGAGAAGGGCGGCTCTCGAAGAGCGTAATGCTGGAGGCGGTCCACGTGCCGAAGTGGATGTCCGTGTCGGTGTCCATCGCCTCGGTCAGCGGCTGGTTGCGCGCGCGTTCCTTGCACCGGCCGAGCGTGATGTGCGGGCGGAAGAGGTCTTCGTCCGTGCTGAACCCGAACCGCTGGAGCTCCTGCCACAACGCGCCGTGGAGCGTGTCCATCTCGGGGGGCATATCCACACCCGCCCAGATCACCTTCGGGTTGCGGCGGTTGCCGAAGAACCCGAACCCGTAGGCGCGGCACGGGACAACAGGCAGCGCCTGGCAGACGCGCGAGAGCCCCGCCGACAGGTGCGGCAAAATCGAGGGCGCAATTTCGCCCATGAACGCAAGCGTGATGTGAAGCTGGCTTGCGTTGCACCACGCCACATCCACCGCGACAGGCGCAAGCCGCTTCATCGCGGCGGCGAGCGCGGCCTTTGTCTCTTGCGGAAGCGTTATGGCGATGAATGTGCGCATCAGGACATATCCCTTTCTCGCAGAGACGCAAAGGCGCAAAGGATAAAATCCCAAATCTCAAATCTCAAATCTGAATTTTTCATTCCTGTTTAATCCTGTTAATCCTGTCCATATGCGCCCCAAATGGAAAATCCTGTCAAAAAATAATCAGCGGCTTGCCGCAGACGCGCGTGATGAGTTCCGCCGCAGGGCAAGGCGCCGCGAGGTCGGTGAACGCCTCGATAATCGCGGCGGGGTTGTGCGGCGCGAGTATCTCCGCCGGATATGACGCGGTGATGGCAATCACGGGCATCCCTGCCGCGTTGCCGGACTGTATGCCCGCGATGGCATCCTCAAACACGATGCACCTCTCGGGCGGCACGCCGAGCTGCTCCGCCGCCTTGAGGTAAATCGCGGGGTCGGGCTTGCTCTGCTTGACCTGCGTGGCATCCACAACCACCTTGAAGTAATGGCGGATGTTCAGGCCGTCGAGCGTGAAGCGGATGTTCTCGTCAGGCGCGGACGTTGCCACGCCGCACAGGATGCCCTCGCGCGTCGCGGCATCCAGCAACGCGACAAGCCCGACAGGGTGCGCCAGGTGCTGGCTGTACAGCTCGCGATAGACCGCCTCTTTGCCGTCAATCGAATGGCGCACCTCCTCATCCGTCGGGGCGCGCCCCAGAATAAAATTCATGTAGTCACGGTTGTTCCAGCCCAGCCGCGCGCGCACGTCATCCGCCAGCAACTCCCGCCCGAACTGCCGCGCATAGACAACCCACGCCTCCACGTGGAAATCCGAGTTCGCGCACAACACGCCATCCATGTCGAAAATAAAAGCATTCATAAAGTGACAGTTTAGCAAAACCACCCGAAAACCACAAGCGCAATAGCGCATTTTTTGCGTGATGAAGATACGTCCTCTTTTTCACAGCCCCATCGCCAAGGTAGCGCATGGCGTCCCCGCCATGCCAAGAGAAGCACGGCGAGACGCCGTGCGCTACCTTAAGAGTTACTAGTCTTTCGCCAAGAAGAGCTCGCCGCGGATGTAGGAGGGGAAGCTGCGTTCCTTGTCGCGGAGCGCCATGTAGCCAGCTGTCCCGCCGCTGCAAATCAGCACAGGAATGATGCCCCAGACGTAGGAGAAATTCGGGAACACAACGAGGTTCCACGCGACGACCCCGGCATACCCCGAGACGAGGCAGATGAGGAACGTGGCGAGGCAACGGGCTTTCTCGCGGTTGATGCGGCAGATGAGGAAGTAGAGCAGGTACAGGAACGGCGCCGACAATCGCGAGGCGGAAAGCCCGAGGAGGGCAAGGTGCTTCATCATGCCAAAGCCGTCAAAGCCGACCCGCACCGTGCCCCAGAAGAAGTAGAGGAAAACGAATAGCTGCGGAAGGATCAGGATGAGGGCAATCGCCTCGGCAATGGTTTTGAGTGTGTTTTTCATGGCGCTCCGTAGTTGAGGGTTTCCTTGAAGGCGCGGACGATCTGCCGCTTCACGTCTTGCATCTCGACGGGACGGCCGAGCAGCTGGCTCATGGAGGTCACGGCCACATCGCGAAGCCCGCACGCGACGATGCCCCGGTAGTCGCCGAGGCGCGTGTTGACGTTCAGCGCGAAGCCGTGCATGGCGACCTGCCGAGAGACGCGGATGCCGATGGCGGCAAGCTTGCTGCCCCCGACCCATGCGCCCCGATTGCGCGGGTCACGCCCGGCAATGATTCCGTAAGCGGCGACCGCACGGATGACGACCTCCTCAAGCGCCGTCACATACTCCACCACGCGCAGCCCAGCCTCCCCGAGGTGGACGATGGGATACCCCACGAGCTGCCCCGGGCCGTGGTAGGTCACGTCCCCACCGCGCGACGTCACGGCGCGTTCGATGCCCGCCTCGCGGAGCGCCTCCTCGGAGTAGAGGATGTTCGCGGCGTCGGCGGAATTGCCGAGGGTATAGACCGGACGGTGCTCCAGCAGGAACAGGCAGTCCGGCGCATCCCCCGCGACACGCCGCGCGTGGGCACCCTCCTGCAACGCAAGCACATCGGCATACCCTTGGTCAGCGCCGAGGTCTGCAACCTGAAGCGTTCGCATGATGAAGACGCCTCCGACAGGTGAAACAACAAAACCGGACACCCTATTCGCATACGGTGACCGGCACTCCTCTGCAAGGAATAAACAACGCTACGTTAGCCCATCTTCGCGATCGCCGCCGACATGCGGGACTTTTTGCGACTGGCGTTGTTCTTGGCAATGATGCCCTTCTTCGCCGTCTTGTCCAGCACCGAGGTGTACTCGGAATACGCCTTCGTCGCCTCATCCTTGCTGCCGGACTGGATCGCGGTCAAAGCCTTCTTACGGGCGGTCAGCACCTGGCTTTTCGCCGCCCTGTTACGCAAGCGGTTGACATCCGCTTGTCTGGCACGTTTAACTGCACTCTTGATATTCGCCATGAATTCTACTTCTCCTTCAAATGCCTTTTTCTGATAAAAGACGGCATATAGTTTACCTGATTTACGGAAATGGTCAATAGCGAAATGCTATCCGGAAATAGAAATTAGGAAAAATAAAAGGTAAAATGTAAAAGGCGGAAGAAGAGGAGGAAGTTCGGAGTTAAGAGTTGGGGTGCGCTCTGGGGCAATGACCGAGGGGCTCACACAAAGGCACGAAGGCCACAAAGGGGATGCGCGGATATTCTCCCAGAGGCACAAGACCGGGTGCACTCCACCCCCTCGGAGTACCACCTTGCCCAGCCCCGAAGCGCCTCCAACCTTTTACTTTTTACCTTCCCGAGGTACAAGACCGGGTGCACTCATGCCCCTCGGAAAGGTAGCACATGGTGTCTCGCCATGCTACCAGAGGCACACAAGCGGATGCACTCCACTCCCTCGGAAATTTTCCAGAGGCTGTAGGGGCGACCCTTGCGGTCGCCCCCGCCCCGTCCATCCTGTCCATATCGTCCATCCCGTCCATTCCCCGAGAGAATCCCCCGCCCCCACCGCAACCCCTCGGAAAGGTAGCGCATGGG
>Ga0123353_10003118_pt1 | contig 20795 bp, 14 predicted proteins | sample TergutLab28metaG_3_FD_92763 | JGI IMG/M metagenome (GOLD analysis project Ga0123353, IMG submission 92763) | Labiotermes labralis P3 segment gut microbial communities from Petit-Saut dam, French Guiana - Lab288 P3 | ecosystem: Host-associated > Arthropoda: Insects > Digestive system > Gut ... | reverse complement strand
AGTGCTGCCCTTTCAAGGCCGCGGCACGGGTTCGATTCCCGTCGGGGTCACTTGAGGCGTAAAGCCTTAAAATATAAGTGTTTGCGGCACTTTGAAATTTCAGTTGTATGGGTGATTTGAACTTTCCACACCACGTCTAGACGTGGTGTGGAAAGGAAAGGGTAGCACCTCTGAAAATGCCCGTAAAGGGGCGCACAAATCCTGACCGATTTTCATATTCTACTCAAAAATCTCCGCCAGTTTGGTTTGCAAGGCTTCGCCGCGAGCATTCGTCATGATGATATTGCCTGTCTTATCGACCAACAACATCATTGGAACGCCTCCGATGGCAAAAGTTTCTCCGTGCTTCGGTTGTCCTGCCTTTTCCGTCAAGGTTTCCGAAATGACGGCTACTCATTGCCCAGAGCGGCAGACCATGCTTCAATGACGAGCGGCAGATGAGCATTGCGATCAATATGTTCCAAAGCGTCAAGCGTCCGTTCCAAACGCCGAGAAGCCCGACGAGAGTCGTCTGCCTTCATTTCACCACGGAAATGATCGACCGCTAAACCAAAAATCAAACGCAAGCGCCGTCGGCGAAGCGGAGCATCCTTTCCCAGAGATTCAATCAGTCCATTCAACTTTGCTGTCAGGGCAACCGCATCCCAAGAAGATGTCATCAGATATTTCGTCAACTCCGTCCGTAATGAATCAACGTCGCCGTCCGCGAGTTCTGTCGCCTGATCCAAACTTCCTTCCGCTTGAATCGCCAACTTTTCCCCCTGTGCGGCAGAGGTTACGGTTCCCTTGTCCACAAGGATTGCCGACAGTACATCCGACGGAAGCGGCGAAAAGCGGACGATTTGACATCGGCTCCGAATCGTCGGCAACTGCTTCGCTGTGGAGGTGCCGATGAGAATCAGTACGGCATCGGTCGGCGGTTCTTCCAGTGTTTTCAGCAGTGCGTTTGCCCCTTCGGCATTGAAAAAGTCGGTATCGTTGATAATCGCCACCTTCCGGTTGCCGAGAAACGGTGTTCGGGAAATGTTGTAACACAGACCCGCCCGTCCCCGGTGTTCTTTGTCGCCAACGAGCAATTCCATTGGCAAAAAAGATTTATCCGGCGGTTTGGCAACGTAATACAAATCGGGATGAGGTGAATCAAAGGCTTCATTCTCGAAATCCAGATCGGTACTACTGCGTCCACCGAATAGTTTGCACGAATCACAGCCCCCGCACGGATTGAGGTTATCCTGTTTTTTGCAGAGCAACCCAAGTGCCAACGCAAAGGCAAATCGACGTTTGCCCACGCCGGGCGGTCCCACAAAAAGAAATGAACCAGTAAGCCGACCTCGTTCAAATGCCCGGCGAAACCGTTCGGCAATCGTGTCGTGTCCCTGAATCTGCTGCCACATAGTAGGAACATTGTATATTGCGCCGAAACGAAACGCAAGCAGGTCATAAAACCTGCACGAAAGCAGTGTGGATCAATTCAATCGATGCATTTCGAGGTTGTCGGCATCAATCCGCTTAATTTTGTGCGGATCATGATGACAAAATAATGCGGCGATCTGTTCTGCAACCACTCGAACAAACTGTGTGCGGAACTGCGGTTCCACTCTGGGACCGCCAGTTATCGGCATACTCGGAGGATCGACAATCATCAATGTTTCCGAAGCCAGTATCTTTCCTGTTGCACTGTCTATCGCCTTGACCTCCACCTGGCATCTTCCCTGAACCAACGAGGCGTTCTGCGGATCACGAATCTGGAATCCGATGATATCAAAACCGATTACAATGTCGGCTTTGATCGATTTGTCCCGACCGACTTCGGTAAAGGAATCAAAATCGTTGTTGCAATTATCAAGCCATGCCTCGACCTTCGACTGTTCGACGACCTTCAATTTTTTGTTTCGGACATTTTCGTCCAACATATTGCTGACATGTCGGGCGACCTCTCGAGGTGCGTTTTGCAATTCGTAAGTGTTGGAATAGACGGATCGCGGCACAACAACGATTCGCTTGTCCCCTTTGAGTAAAATGTCGTACTTCGGCTCCACGTCTGTTCCCTTCATTACCACCAGGGCGGTAAGCAATGCCGACTGACAACCGACAGCCGTGAAGGCAAGTAACAAAAATAGGGGGATTGTTTTTTTCATATCGTTGTATCTGTTTGTAACACATTACCGGAGGGCTTATGCCCCCCGCTCTTATCTTTTGACTTCCGACTCCTGACTTCTTCACTCAATGCCCAAAAATTCCGTCGTTCCCCGGCAGCCCGATTCCAAATAGGCGGAGAGTAATATCTGGGCAGCAAGTTTGTCCCGATGGGCTTTCCGTTTTTTGTCCGTTAATCCAGCCTCACGAAGGATGTGTTCGGCTTCCACCGATGTGTAACGTTCGTCCATATAATCAACGGCAATGCCCGTCGCCTGTCCCAACCAGCGTCCGAATTGGATGACTTCCTTTGCTTTTTTGCTCAAATCCCCGCTCAAATGCAACGGCAAGCCGAGGACAAATTGCGTGATCCGCTCCTCACTGACCAGTCGCCGAAAGTATTCGGCATCCCGATCTGGCGACTTGCGAACGTAAGTTTCGTAAGGACTTGCCAGTATCCGATCTGCATCGCTGACCGCAATACCGATGCGGACCGTTCCGTAATCGATTCCTGCAATTTTGCCGGTCATGGTTCCTTGCTTACGCTACTGGCTCTGTATGGGAAACGCTACGGTTGCAAAATGGTAGTGAATATCCACTTTTCGGTCAAGATGAAATTGCCGCATATCGATTGGGCTAAATATCAGCCTTCCATGTAAATGCTGCTGTGGGACAGGCGGCGACAATTTCCTCTGCCGACCGCTCTATTCCCTTTTGTAGCGGTTCGCCAAAAGGAATTCCTATATGAGTATCAAAGCCACGACCACAGAACGTTAAACCGATTTTCTCGCCATGTTGCCGGGTGATTGCAATGCAGAGACCACACTTGATACATTTTCTCGCATCGAACACGACCCGATCACTTTGCAAAAGGGTCCCAGCCGATTCGGGATTGCCGAAACGATGCCGATCCGCTCGATATTTCGCCATGTATTGGAGCAATCGGCATTTTTTGCGTCCTTCTCCGCAAGTTCGGCAATGACTGATGTGATCGCTCAACAACAATTCGAGAGCCGACCGGCGCATTGACCGGACTTCTTCGGTCTCGCTTTCGATGTTCATCCCTTCTTCGACGTAAGTGGCACAAGAAGGCACGAAGCGGTCATTGATTTTCACGAGGCAAACGAGGCACGACGTTGAAGGGGGCTTCAAATTCGGCTGACGGCACAGTGCCGGTATGTCGATCCCTTCACGCTGAGCCGCCTCGAAAACTGTTTCGCCGGACTCCGCTGAAACCGGTTTGCCGTCAAGAATAATTTGCATTCGGTACTGCACGATGGAAGAACAGGCATTATATCCTGAATGTGAGAGAAATTATACCGTAGAACGTCAATGAATTCACACGATTGGAGAAATGGTGTACCCTATTGTAAACGGGAACAAATTGTATGTTTAGGATTGATAAGATATTTCCGACAGGATTGACAAGGCGGTCTCTTGAATTTAGCATGGAGAAAATTCTGCGAATTGTTTGCTCTCCATTTGCACAATGTTGCGTTCGCTTGTTCCACTTCTTCTTTGTTGGGTATTGAGCCCGTTTGCGGCAGCACAAATTCTCTTTGATGATTTTGGACCTACGGCATCGGCACCGCGAAGCCACGTCAACCTGACATGCCGGTTTAACGCAGAGTACCTCATCGTTCAAGCCGATATTTTGCCGAATTGGCATCTTTATTCCGTAACACAACCGGAAGGGGGAACGATCCGAGCCACCTTTGAATTGGAACCGCCGGAATTGACATTACTGGAAATTCGCCCCACTACCGCTCCCCATGTCAACAGCAATGCCATTGGTTTCGACGTGGACATCGAAGAACATGACCGCTCGGTTACGTGGATTCTCACGTTTCAGAAAAAACTGCCGTCCGACCAAGTCGTCAAGGGAAAATTCTATGGTCAGGTTTGTCAGGACGGCGAAGGAGGAATGTGTATTCCGATTACCGTTGCGTTTGAAGCCGTCTTTGATCCAAGTCTTGATGTAACACCGCTGCAAAAACAAGCCGAAGTCGTTGCCGACCGATTTGTGTTCCAACCCCCCCCTGCCCCTCCTTTGGAGGCAGGGAGGGGGTTCGACGCACAGGAAACCATCAACGTCGGCAATTTTTGGATCGCACTGCTCTTCGCTTTTCTCGGTGGAATCATTCTGAACTTTATGCCATGTGTGCTGCCGATCATCGGACTTAAAATTCTTTCCTTTTTCGAGCAGGCGGGCAAAAGCCGGGCAAGGGCATTGATGCTGAATACCTGTTATTCGCTGGGCATCCTTTCCGTGTTTCTCTTTTTGGCTTTTTTGAGTCTCGGATTGAGCATCCTTTTCACGTTTGATCTGTTCAACATCATTATGGCTTGCGTCGTTTTTGTGATGGCATTGAGCCTGATGGATATTTGGATGCTGAATGTCCCCGGCGCATTGGGGGGCAAGACTTCGGACAAACTGACGAGTCAAGAAGGCGTACCGGGAGCATTCTTCAAGGGGATCATTACAACGCTCTTGGCGATTCCGTGCGGTGCGCCGCTGTTGAGCCCCGCTGTGAACTGGGCGGATATGCAAATCAGAGCAGGAAATATGCCGGAAGTCTTTTTGATGTACGCCGTCATTGGACTTGGAATGGCATCGCCGTATCTATTCCTCGGTGCGTTTCCCGAATTGCTCCGATTCCTGCCGAAGCCGGGGGAATGGATGGAAACCTTCAAAAAAATAATGGGCTTCTGCCTGCTTCTGGCGGTGGTCTGGATTTTGTACTTCGTCCAACTGGAAAAATTGTTGCCGACGGTAACGTTGCTCTTTGCCCTTTGGTTTGTCTGCTGGCTCTTCGGACATCAACAACTTACTGGCAGAGTCAAAAAACGGAGTTACGTCATTGCGTCGGTCGTGTTGGGGCTGGTCATTCTCCTGTCGTATCAGATACCGGGCATTCCGAATTCATACACATTGGAATCCGCAATGCGAACGCGGATATACGGTCATCAAGGGGAACACTGGAAGCCGTACAGTACGGCGGCGTTTGAGTCGGCATTGGCATCGGGCAAGACGGTCATTGTCGATTTCACTGCCGATTGGTGTGTGAACTGCAAGGCATTAGAGGCAATGGTGTTGCAATCGCAACCAATTTTAACGTTGCTTGAACAAAAGGGAATTGTTTCCCTGACAGCGGACTGTACTCGGCAGGGAGAGGCAACGGAACTTTTGCGGCAACTGGGACCGGAACAGGTTCCTGTGTTGGCGATTTTCGATCCCGCCGATCCGTCGAAGCCGACAGTGATGCGCGGGATTTATACACAGAGTACATTGTTGAAAAAGTTGCAATAAGCCGGTCATCGTTGCAATATCTGCGGTTGCGTTTATAATGGCGAAACATTGCCCGAGGATTTCATTTGCCCTTTGTGTACACATGGTGCCAGTGATTTTGTTAAAACCACAGACTCAACCAAAGAGTGATAAACAATAAATAATGCAGGCGGAGATCAACATGGCACAAATCATTGTGATTTTCGGAGCGTCGGGTGATTTGACAAGTCGAAAACTCCTACCGGCACTCTATCAACTTGATTGCAAAAAGCGGCTCAAACAGCCTTTGTCCATCGTCGGAGTTTCCCGAACGCCGATGACCAACGAACAATGGCGAAACAAACTGAGCGAAACAACAAAACAGTTCATCGGTACAACGTTTGATCGCTCAAGATGGGAAGCGTTCGCACCGTCGATCCATTACTTCTCCGGCGACATCGACAAGCCGGAAACATTTGGCGAACTGGACGCTTTTCTCAAAATATTGGAAGGCGACCGAGAATCCAGCCGTTTGTACTATCTTTCGACCTCGCCGACGTTGTATCCAGTCATTATCAAGCAACTGGGAGAGACCGGCATGTCCGATCCATCGCAGGGTCCACGCCGTGTCATCATCGAAAAACCGTTCGGTCATGATCTTGAATCGGCAAGGCAACTGAATCAGGAAGTTTATGACTCGTTTGACGAAGATCAAGTGTTCCGCATCGACCATTATCTTGGCAAGGAGACGGTCAACAATGTTCTCGTTCTGCGATTCGGCAACACGATTTTTGAGCCGATTTGGAATCGGAATTACATCGACCACATTCAAATCACGGCAAACGAAGACGTGTTGGTGGGGCATCGCGCTGCGTTTTATGAAAAGGCGGGTATTCTTCGCGACATGTTTCAAAATCATCTATTGCAACTGCTGACTTTTGTAACGATGGAGCCGCCAGCCCGGTTTGATGCCGATGCTGTGCGTGACGAAAAGGTCAAAGTCTTGCGAGCCATTCGTGCAATGCCTGCCGATGAAGTGGTCGCCAATACGTTGCGGGGACAATACGATTCTTACCGTAAGGAACCCGGTGTCGATCTGTCTAGCCGTACTGCTACTTACGCAGCAGTGCGATTGATGATCGACAACTGGCGTTGGAAGGATGTTCCGATCTATTTGCGTTCCGGCAAAGGGATGAGTTGCCGCACGACGCAAATTGTCGTTCAATTTCGGCAACCGCCGCACATGATGTTCGATCATGGGGAAACAACAGCAATTTTCGCGCCCAATCGGTTGTTGATTCAAATTCAACCAGTCGAAGGTATTCAGATTTATTTTCAAACCAAGGTGCCCGACACGGACATGGAGTTGCGTCAAACGGAATTCAAATTCAATTTCCGGGACAGTTACCAAGGTGAACTTCCCGAAGCGTATCAGCGGTTGTTGCTCGATGCCTTACATGGCGATGCAAGTCTTTTTGCCCGAAATGACGAAGTGGAAGCCGCTTGGCAAATCATTGATCCGATCCAGCGTGTGTGGGACGAACAAGTTGCGACCGCTCCCGAGAGTTACGAAGTCAACTCCTGGGGACCGCTTTCTGCCGATGATTGGATTCAACATTGGGGACACGAATGGTTCGACCTTTGTCCTGTGTTGTATTGACTCATGCAAGCCGAGCGACCGGATAATGATTGTTACAACTTGAAGACGGCTTCTCTCATAATCTCACTGACAGTAGGATGCGGAAAAATGATTTCCTGCACATCCTCGACACGCATTTGCATCTCTATCATCATACAGGCACTCACGATCATTTCAGACACATAACCGCCGATCATGTGTACGCCGATGACCGTCCTATTTTTTTTATCGACCAATACTTTGCAGATGCCGTCGGTAATGGAGTTTTCTGCTACGTAGCGTCCGCTGTACATCATGGGTACTTTGGCGACTTCGTATTCGATCCCTTTTTCCGCCGCCGTCGCTTCCGTTTCTCCCACCCCTGCCACTTCCGGCGAGGTGTAAATCACCGAAGGTACCGCATCATACCGCATGATGTCCCGCTTGCCCAATATGTGATTCACCGCCACCTCCGCTTCACGATAGGCTACGTGAGCCAACATATATTTGCCGTTCACATCGCCGACTGCATAGATGTTCGGAATGTTGGTCAAGCAGTGCCGGTCGGTTACAATCGTGCCCCGATCCAGCAAAACACCGGTGTTTTCCAAGCCAAAACCGGCAGTGACCGCCTTGCGACCAATGGACAGCAGCACTTTGTCCGCCTGTATCTTCCCGCCGTCGAACTGCACGTTGCCGTTTTTGATGGCTGTTACCCGGGTGTTTAGTTTGAATTCGATTCCCTTTTTGACGTAATTGTCCATTAAAATAGCGGAGATGTCCGCATCAGTCGCACCGGCAATTTTTGGGAGCATTTCAATGACCGTTACTTTGCTCCCCGCCGAATTGAAATAGGAAGCCATCTCCAGCCCGACCACACCGCCGCCGACAACCACGAGGTTTTTCGGCACTTTCTGCAAATCCAAAATTTCCCGGTTCGTCAAAACGAATCCATTTTTGATTCCCTCTGTCACTCCGTCTATCGGCGGAATCACCGGTTCGGAACCCGTCGCAACGATGAGCCGCTTTCCTTCATGCACCTCGTGATCGACCTTTACGTGGTTGGCATCCACGATGGCGGCGGCTCCCTCGATGACCTTGACTTTGTTCGCTTTCATCAGCCCCTTCACACCGGAGACCAACGTTTGAACCACCTTGTTTTTTCGTGCAATCACTGCTGCATGGTCGAGTGTTGCATCTTGTGTGGTTACGCCATACACTTTGCCGTGCAGTGCGTAATCATAGATTTTTGCACTGTGGAGCAACGTTTTGGAGGGAATACAGCCCTCATTCAGGCACACTCCGCCCAGTGTGCGTTTTTCGATCAACAGCACGGACAGTCCCGCATGTCCTGCGCGTTCTGCCGCCAGATAGCCGCCCGGTCCGCCTCCGATTACAATGATGTCAAACATTTTTTTCTCCCTATGGTTTCACTAAAAAGTATTATACCGGTTTTTATTAGCACGGCGTTTGTCATGACAATTTTTCCACCTCACCATTGACTTTTAACTTGATCCTTTCAATGCTTTCGAGTCCTTCATTGTCAACGACTTTCACTGCAATCGTGTGTGTGCCGGCTTCGAATGTGTGTGTCGCTCGTCCCTCCTTGTCGATCATCACGGTTGATTTGAAGCCTTTTTCCTCATCATACTCGAAGTCCCACGTGTAGAATTCGATTCCCGCCTCGCTGTGTCCTACTGCCGTGAACTCGATTTTGCAGTTTCCCTTTGCGTCTCTTGACAATTCCTGCCACGTTACCGTGATCGTCGGTTTCGAGGCTATCGGAACGATCTCATCGACACGCATCAACTGAATGATTATATTTTCCTGATTTTTCAGTCGGGCAACCTCTTCGATTGCGCCTTTGCTGAACGAAAAGGCAATGATGTAGCCGACAGGCTTTTGGTTGTCAATGCTATTCTGGAATAAATTGGGATCGTGTCGTCTTGCGGCAGTCGGGAATTTGTCGAGAACATCCCTCGAAACGTTGTCGGAACGTTTGACTTGTATCGGGGTGCCATCTTCCATCTTGCCGTCAATGCCTTTATCGCTTCCTTTTTTACTCTGGGGAATCCCGCCGAACTGCTGAATGATCCAACTTTCAAATTCAAAAGCGTCTTTGCAACGCAACGTGTCGTAATCGTATTTGTGCAACTGCGCCGAGTAGGGTGAACTAAAAAAGTCTCGTTGCTTGTCCAACCGTAACTCTGTTACCTTGACTGCCATGACTGATTGGTCGATGCCGATCCATTTTCGGTTGAGTTTATCTGCGACTGCCATTGTCGTTCCACCGCCCATGAAGGGGTCGAGGATTAAATCTCCTTCATTGCTTGCACACTTGATTATACGTTCCATTAAGGCTTCCGGCTTTTGCGTCGGATAACCGATGCGCTCTTTTGAAGTGTTGGCAACGCGATCAATATCAATCCAAAGATTTCCAAACATTGCACCTTCGGCATCGGCAAGATACATCTTCATGCCGTCTTTTCTCGGTTTGCCGTTCTTTTGCAATTCGATTAGTCCTTGCTCGTAGAGTTCTTCCAGTTTTTCTTCGGAGAATCGCCAACTTCTGTTTTCTCCGGGGTGAACGCCTCGCCAAATAAACTGTCTTGCTCTTCCGGGTGATGTAAGATCATCACAACGATACAATCCCTTTTCATCTTCCTGTTTGTATCGGGACATTTGTTCAGAAGAATACTCGCCGCGCAACGGATTAAACTTAAACTCGTCCGATTTTGAATAAAAGTAGATAGAATCGGTATTGACTGCGAACCGCTGGGTCATATTACTTTTTGCATTTGTCCTTCTCCACACAATGTGGTTTCGCAAATTCTGTTCACCAAAAATTTTGTCGAGTATCCACACGCGGATGTACGCATCGGCATGCCAATCACAATGCAAGAAGATGCTCCCGGTTTTCTTCAGGAGTCGGTACATGAGTTCGACTCGTTCTTTGAGCCAAGCAATATAGTGGTCGATTCCACCTGCCCAGCGATCCTCAAAACTACGAATCTCCCCTGCGTCGCCCCAGATAACTTCATAATTCCGGTTGCTAAAAAACGGCGGATCGAGATAAATCAAATCGACCGACTCACTTTCGAGCGTGCGCAGAACTTCCAGATTGTCCCCCAAAATGAGCCGGTTGACCGGTGTCTGATGTATGCTCGACATAAATAATCCTAATACTTTCCAAGGGGTTATGATGCTTCTCTTGTTTGTGTATTATAACACTCTATCGAGAAATGTTGACTCTGTTTGTCCGACCGTAACTCCGTTACCTTGACAGCCATGACCGATTGGTCGATGCCGATCCATCGGCGGTTAAGTTTTTTCGCGACACGCATCCTTTCGCGGAAATGCCGAAAGCCAGCACTCTATTTTCCGGTGCAGCCTTACGCCAATAACACATTCACGCTGAACAACTCCAAGTAGTCCACCAAATCTTTCAGAAACCTTGCCGCATCCGCTCCGTCCAGAGCGCGGTGGTCAAAGGTTAGGGACAGCCCCATTGCCGGGTAGGGATTGCCGTTCCGTGTTCGCTCCACAATAGAACAAACCCCCAATATTCCCGTTTGCGGCGGGTTCAGAACCGGCGTAAACATTTCAATCCCCAGCGTTCCCAAGTTCGAAATGGTGAAAGTGCCGTTTTTCAGTAAATCCGGGGGAATCGACCCCTGTTTGCATTGTTCAAACAGTGCTTTTGCGCTTGCGGAGACATCGAACAGAGACATTTCGTCGGCGTTGTAAAGCGTCGGCACCAAAAGTCCACGAGGAGTATCGACTGCCACCCCGATGTGCGCACGATTGAAGAGTTTCATACTTTCCCCCATAAAATGGGCATTGATGCTTCTGTGTTTGGGCAAAATACGGGACACCGCGTAAATAATGATGTCCGTTACCGTAACATTGGGTTGCTCCAATTTCTCTACAACCGTTTTTAGTTTTTTCCTGAATTCCAAGATGTCCGTCGCATCGAAAGAGGATTGCAACGTTAACTGCGCAGAGTTTGTCAACGAGGCGTGCATCGCTTTCGCAATCACCTTGCGCACATTGGAAAGTTTGACTTCTTCGTACTCTGAAACCCGCAAGTTTCGCTCCGCTACACTTGCGGCTCTTGAATCACTCGACACGTCAAAGGTAGTAATACGACCGCCGATGCCGGTTCCGAGAGTCGCCGGCGGGCTTACGCCCGCCGCTCCTGCGCTTCGCGTTGTAATGTGTCCCTGTTTGATCACCGCCCGAATGTCCCGCTCTATGACTCGGTTGTTGGCACCACTCGGCACAGCATAACGGATGTCCGCTCCACTGGTTTCTACCAAGCGTCTTGCCCGAGGCGAAATGGGAGCAGACAGCAGACCGCTGACGGCAGACGATAGCAGAGGTGCTACCGCACCGCTTGCGTCTGCTGCTGTCTGCCGTTTGCTGCTGTCTGCCGTCTCTTGTTTACCGTCCGCCGTCTGCCGTCTGTCGTCTGCGTTAGCGGGGCGGAATTCTTCAACGCTTTCTCCTTCACTGCCGATGACGCAGACATTTTTCAGACATTCTACCTCACCCCCTTCATCGAAGAAGAGTTCCAACAGAACGCCTTCTACCTTTGATTCCTCTTCAAATGTTGCCTTGTCCGTTTCGTAGGTGAACAAAATGTCCCCCACTGCAATCTTGTCTCCTTTGTGCTTGTGCCATGTTCCAATCACACAACTTTCGACGGACTGCCCCTGTCTTGGCATAATTACCGGTGTCGCCATATTATGTTCCCTCCGCACATTGACCAAGCAATGCTTTTTCTGCTTCCACGCTCCACAAACCGTTGTTCTTTTTGACAATGTCCGCCAGTTTTTTGAACAGCGGTGAGTCGATTTTTTCAAAATCCTCGATGGCAGTGAGCGGCATGTCAATGTGGGTATAGATCAACTTCTTTCCGCCCGGTATTTTTTCAAGGTTCAAAACCGTATCAATCACACTGTCCATCCCGCCGACGTGTGTGATCATCGCCGCCGGATTGATTTTCCCTTGTTCCATCAAACGAAGAGATTCGAGCATGTCATCGGCATTGCCGCCACTCACTCCGACAACATGGGTGGAGGCGTAATGGACATTATAGAAATTGAACGGTGCCGTAAAGGCTGGATTCGTGGGACCTGAAAAAAAGTTCAGACAACCATCTTTCCCCAGAATCTTATCTGCCAGTTCCACCACAGCCGCCACTGGTACATTGACCAAAACATCGTCATACCCTTTTCCGCCGGTTAATGCGAGCAGTTCTGCCGGGTCGGACGTGTTTTTGTAAATCAATTCCACCCCGCATGTTGCCGCTTCTTCTGCGGTGAATAACTTTGCCACGCGGTCCAGTCTTGTGTTGTCAATATCCGTTACAACAAGCAATTTAGGCTTCCGATCACCATGCAGGGCATAGTCGATGGAACCCAATCCCATCGGACCAGCCCCTGCCAACATTGCCATATTACCCCCTTTCACGATGCCCATTTCGTGAACGTAACTCCCGGCTTTGGTATGGTAACTGGCATGGAACCCTCCGACAATGCAACTCATTGGTTCCGCTAGGGAGCCGTAAAAGAATCCTTCCCCGTTGTATGTCAGCAAGCAACCGAGTTCCATTACTTCACGGGGAATGACAATATAGGTAGCGTTGCCGCCGATGTATTGGTACGAATAGCCGGGCGCATCCAACGATCCCTTGTAATTCAATGCCGGTTGGATGGCAAAGCGATCCCCCGCCTTGAATTGGTGCTGCCATTTTGCGCCGACTTCGATCAATTCGCCGCAGAACTCGTGTCCCATGATCGTTGGTTTTGTCGCAATATCTTTGGGGACACGTTTGTGATCCGCTCCTTGTATTGCCGCCTTGTGGGTGGACATGCAAATGCTGTCCGAAACGACCTTTGCGAGTATCTCATGTTCCGTGATGGGCGGAAGTTCGAATTCTTCCAACCGCAAATCGTTTTTCCCGTACAACCTGACTGCTTTTGTTCGCATCTTGCCTCACTCTTTGTTGACTACAACCACCCTTTATACCACACGGCGACATTGGCGTTGACATTGCTTTAATTTTAATTTATATCGCTATCGTTCGTCAAGGGGGTAGGAAACGGGAGTTAGAATTGAATCGCAGTCTAAAGCCTATTACTCCTTCCGATTGCTCTTCGGCGGCACAACCGGTATCATTCCGCATTCTTCCACCTTCGCACGGTAAGAATCTCCCTCATCGACCTCTACATTACCGCGTTGAATCGGTAACAGATGTTTGATACGATCATAGCGTTCTTGCATCCATTCCATACTCGATACTGCATCCCTGGGCATTATAGTCAACGCACTGGGGAAAACAAGGAGTCGGTGTGCTTTTGAATGTGTGTGAAAATTTTCTTGCCCTATTTTTGGAACAAAACAGAACCTGCATTATCCGTCAATAGACGTTATATTGCCGACTCTGATGATCGACGTGCCGACGAAAAGTTTTGCTTCGCCATTCTCGATAGTAACCTTGTCCACCTTGCCCGTTACCGTTTCCCCTAACGTATTCACACCCGTGATCGTTTTGCCAATCAAACTCGATGCGGTGGACAACGCTTGTCCCAATGTCAAAGCCTCAATGCCGTTCGTCAGGCGGTCGCTGGACGTAATGGACCGCATTTGACTGATCTGTTGGAGCATTTCCGTATTGCTCATCGGATTCATCGGGTCTTGATTTTCAAGTTCGGCGACCATCATTTTGATAAAGTCGCTCATCGTCAATTCGTTCATTCGATCCGAATTGATGGGAGTCGGTGTGTTTGCTGTCGTCGAGAATAAGGAATCAATGGCAGACATGTTAACGGAAAAAGGGGGACTGGCATAAACTCTAACGGATATGTCGGCAGAATCGGCAAAAAAATCCTCCATTTTTTCCGCATTATCTAAAAAATTGGCATAATCGTTACAAACCAGTGTGTCAATACTGAACGGACACGAGGGATGCTTGGACTCTGGAACTGACTCCAGCACCGATTGACTGGGAGTGTAACGGGCATGGGAGAGTTTTGGAAGCGAACAAGAGAGCGATGGATTTACGCCCGCCGCTCACGCTTTCCTTTTACTTCGACAGAATGATCCGTTCATTTTCACTGAACCGAACATGTCGTACTTCTCCGTCATTAATTCTGTACGTAATCCGAAGATGCTTCACAACGTTGGGTAGCGGATCAGTAAACGCCACATTGTACTTTCCGATTGGAATGAAGCGAGTCCCGTTAAATGCCTCCTTTATCTGCTTGACAACATCAATGCGTTCTGCCTCGACATCGGCACCGTAACTGGCAGCAAGGATTTCAATTTTCAGGTCCTTTTCTTGCTCAAAACTTTCCCTCTGTTTCCGATGTTGATACTCTCTGACAACCGCATTCGGATCATAACCGGGAACCCTATCCGGCATCAGTTTCAGCGGACCCAGCGCGTTTTCGGATGTGTCGCCGTCTTGGCGAAGATCGAACCGATTGATTTTCGGAGCCGTCGCAATACGAGGACGAATTGGCGGTATTGTCTCGATGGTTCGAGAGATCGGGTCGTACATATCATGGCGGATTTCCTCATCGCCGAGATAGGGACCATTGAGATCGACCCAGGCAATCAACCGCTGGATGTCCTCGCCCGTTACTTTGACATCGTAATGCTCGCCACTCATGGCGTGGTGGATGAGCGTACTCACCGGCGAAAATGCAGAGTAGGGCGGCAACGTTGTGATACTGTCCGTATCGAGTTTACCATATCCCTCTACAACGAAGATACCGGCGAGGTTTCTGGGAACATTCCGCTCGTCGCGAGGTTTGGGTCCTCCCCATGGCGTGGGACCGGAGGAGAGAGTCAGATAGGGTTCCGCAAACGGACTAACGTCGTTTTGATTATAGACCCAGGTCAGCCATCCATGCGTCGATGGTCTGAATGTCATGTTCAACTTGGCATACGCCTCGTGTTCTGGATTCTGATGGCAATCGGCACAGTGCTTGTCAAGGATCGGCTGGGCAAATCGTCTGTAACTAATACTTTCGTCCCCCCACGGTGCCGGAGTTGGCGGTTTTGCTCCTCGTATCATCGCCAGCCCCGGCGTGGTTGGTGCCGCTGCCACTAGTTGCCCTTCGTGGCACCCGAAACAACCGCGAACCTCCCCCGGCATCACGTTGGTGAACGAACGCATCACGTGGATCGCTCGACCTTCTGCGTCGAGCATCTGGAAGAAGATCGCTTCGCCGGGTGGCACCTGGAAGGCAACGCTACCATCGCTTTCAATAGGCACAGTGCCGAGGATACGTTTGACCCCTTCCGCTTGAGTTACACTCACCGCCGGACCATCGTGTTGGACAATCTTGTGCCAGGTCGTGTAGGTTTTCGGGTCCATCTGAATAATGCGGATTGCTTTGCCGTGTTCCTTCAAAATTTCCGGCGCACCCGCAAAAACGTTGCTACTATACAGGATACCGGGAGCAGGCGTTTCACCGCTGCCGATCCTGGGCCATTGAACCCGGTCAGGAAGCACCGGCGGCATGGGTCGCGGTCTGATCGGAATGGCATGGTAAGCATTATAGTCCCCCCTGAATATCAGTTCCTTGTTACCGTAAATGTCCATCAGATAGAGCCGGAAGAACCAGTCGTTGTGAGGTCCATTGTACATAAGTCCCCCCTCACGGGCAGAAACAAGGAAGTATTCTTCGGAGAGTGGGTACGGGGTCTTGTACGCATAGATGTTTCCGTTCTTGTGGTACTCCACCGCAGGTGGCGGGTCTTGCGGACCGTTGCCCCCCTCGGGCCACGGAGTCTCACGAGTTACACGAGTCAAACCGTGCGGATAATCCGATCCCTTGCTGGGGTCGATAATTCCGATACAGCCATCAAACCACGCATGGTGCCCGACACCGGTGAACATCACTTTGTTCGTACCCGGTATCGAACGGGCTTCGGTAAGCACATCGGGCCAAACGCTCTGGTTACCCCAAAAAACCTGCTGATTGGTGCCGTCGGGATGACACGACCACAGCGACTGAACCCGCCACAACGCCTTATCGGTATATTCCCAGCGGGTGTAGATCACACGCCCATCGTCTAAAATCGACGGCATGTATTCCGGTTCGCCGTTGGCAGAGATCACATAAATGTTTTTGCCGTTGCCATCGCAGCGCGTGAGTGCGTAGGCATGAGTCATCGGCATGCAACGGACATACGTGTGTGCGCGGCTGGAGCAGAAAATAATTTTGCCGTCCGGTACAAAGATGGGGTCAAGATCGTCGTAATCACCGAAGGTCAGTTGCTGGACACCGCTTCCATCGGTATAGCACCGGTAGACGTGGAACGATTTTTCACCAACGGGACGATAACTGAACAGGATTTCGGTGCCGTCGAACGAGATGTCTGGTCGCCAATAACTCCCTTTGAAGTCTGGGAAAAGCGATGTAACTTCGCTGCCCGGATGCAGACCGACGATGAGCAAGTGTCCGCCATCGACTGCCATGTAACCGTTGCGGTGCCGGGCTTCGTGTCCCCATTCGTCCGTTGCATCCCCCGGTTTTCCGGCGGGATACGGATTGTCGATCAGCAAGACACGGTCAAAGTCGATAATGGGATTCTTGAAAAAGATTGTCCGTTTCAAGTTTCGGACTGCGAAGTATTGTGTCTGCACATCCGTGTACGTTGCGGCTTCGAGGGCATCCAGTTTTTTTGCATCTTCGGTCAGATCCGGTATGTTCGGCAATACCGAGAGCCGTGCGATGAGTTCACGGGTGAACTTGATTTCGTTCTTGACAGTTTCTCTGGTTGGATTGCCATCTGCTTGAAACAGCCAGTCGGCTTCGATTTGGGCTCTTCCTTGATCAGTCGTTTCAAACGCACTGACGGAGGAACCGATGAACATTGCCGTTGCGACAAACGGCACCAAACACATGCGGCATACAGACTTCATAACGATTGGTCTCCTTATTGCCAGACTACGTCTCATCTCTGGGACGGCTATCCTCACCGCCCCTCATTGTACGGGATTGCAATATCCGAATCTAGGGTTTGTCATGTGGGTAGTTGCAGCAAGAGCCATCCAGAAGGCTCTTTCGCAAATTACGGTTGGCTTAATTTCCATTCCAACAATGCCTCCACATCACGGCGCGGATACTGCCAGGCTTTCTTCACGGCTGCTTCCACTGCCTTTCGCAATGCTGCGTAATCAGGATCGTTTTGGTCGGCGTAAATTGCCTTGCCGCAACGTTCCGTTCCGCCTGCCGCCTTTGCAAGCGGAGCAACGAGGAATCGGCTTTTTTCCGGTGCGTTCAGATCAATCCAATCGAGCCGGGACACGGTGTCAGGTGCATGACATTCGGCGCAACGTTTGGAGTGAACGTTCAAAACGGTCTGCTGTAATTCTTTATCCGCAGGCATGTCATAAGGCGGGTCATTCGGACGAGAATTGACAAAGCGATCATGGTATTGAGCATTGGCATCAATCCATGTTACCAGACGATACCAATCTTCACTGCCCGGCTTAATGTCGATATGAGCCGAACAGGGTCCCTTCAAAATTGCTTCGATCAGTTTGCTCTGCGAAGAGCCGAACTCCCGCGTTTGCGCAATGGCGGAAGCCGGATCATGCTTGTTCGAATACACGACCAGGTGATTTTCGACAATCGTTCTATACGATCGATTGAGTCCGTCAAAACGAAAACTCCGGTGCAATCCCTTCATCTGGGCGGGCGGCATCAGCCCACCCGAAAAGTCGAACCCTGCCGCCGGTTTCAGACCGGAATGGCACGAAACACAATGCCGATCAAAAACGGGTTGAATGTCAACAAGATAGTTGATGGGACGCTCAATTCCCCACGGCGGAGGTGCCGGCATCGATGGTTCCCGTAACATTGCCGTTGTGATTTGCGTATTGGTGGGTGCGACCGCGCGAGTTTCATGGCAACCGACGCACCCCCGTGATTCGCCGGGTTGGAAACTGATAAACGAACGCATTCGTTTGATTTCTTTCTTGTCGGCATCAAGGAGTTGGAAATAGATCGAAACATTCGAGGGAACGTAAAACGACGCACTTCCGTCCGTCTCGACAGGCACTTCGCCGAACACCAGAGCCGGTGCCCAGTTGAGTCCCCAACTACTGCCATCGACTTCATAACGTTGTCCGCCGGTCTCCTTCGTGTAGGGCCATCCAATACGGCGGGCAATGCGAATATACTTGACTTCACTGGGATCAATGTCATCGACTCCGTAGGTAACATCGCTGACCGTGCAAAGAGCGTTGTCTCCCAAACTGGGGTCGCAACTATCGGGCAGGATTGGCGGTCGCGTTCTGGCTCGGAGCGGCATCGGGAACGATGAGGCAATCCCTGAATCTTTGTAGATTAATTCCTTGTTGCCGAAAACGTCGATCAGGTAGAGACCATATCCTGTCTCATCGGCACCACGGGCAACTGATCCAAGACCGGGCGGCGGTTCCTTGGAATATGTGTAAGCCGCAAGGAAAAACTTGTCTGAAAGCGGCAAAGGGTACATATAGTATCCGCCATCCTCGACAACACCGCCTTCCTTGACAGGAGTACCAGACATTCCCCCTTCGGGAGGCAAAACGCCGGGTGTTACAATGTCAATACCGATGGGATCGTTAAGTCCACGGTTGGGAGAAAGAATACAGACCGGTCCGCAGGCGAGTGTGTGATGGGCAGCGGCAATGGACACAAACTTCCGGTCGCCGGTAGCCATCGGTATTTCCCGTGTGTTTTCAAAAGCCCAAGGGTTATCCAAGTGCTGCTTGAACAAGACATCCGCACCGGTTCCGTCGGGACGCATGTACCAGACCGATTGAATCGTTGCCCAGCCCCGCTCCTGATATTCCCAGCGGCAATAGCCGATCGTGCCGTCGTTGAACACATGCGGTTGATAATCCCCGTCTTTGTTGTAACTGAGCCAACGAAGTCCTGAACCGTCAGGGCGCACCGAATACAAATTACACGATGTTTCATCGTGGAACGGACCGTTATTGCATTGGAGTGAAAAACCGCAACGTTCGGAAACGAAAACGATGTCCCCATTCGGCAGATAAGCCGGATCAAGATCGCTCCACATTTCATGATCGGTAATTTGACGCAAACCCGAACCATCGACGTTGATCTCAAAAATGTGAATCGGCGTTTGCGTCAAGCGAAGTTCGTGTCCCTTGAGCCGCTCGTTGTGATTGGGGAGTTGCTCTCTGAAATTGGGTTGCAACGGATCACAATCCCAACCCGGTTGTCTGGCATATCCAAAAACGATTTTGTCGCCGTTCCAATAGAGGTCAATTCCTCTGACGTGTCCAGGACCCAGTTGTCCGTCTATAATGTTCGTTACTTTTTGACCTTTTCCGTCCGTCGAGAAAGGATTTTCCAAGATGCAAATGTCGCCGCCCGGTCGGGAACACCACGGCATGTGGTTCAGACAAATGTCTGGATAGGTCTGTTGCGTAAAACGTTTCACGAACAGCAAACGGTCGAAATCCAGCAACGGATTCATGAAAATGAGTTGCCGTCCGAGTCGTCGGAGACGCAGATATTCTGCTTTCGTTTCATTGCCGGTGCTCAGTGCAATTTGGTTTTCAAAAGCGGCGATCTTGGCGACATCAACTCCCTGCCCTTTCAGGTAATTTGCGAATTTGAACAGACGTTCCCGAACTTCTTCAGTGGGAAACAACGGATCATCGTCTTCCTGCTTGCGTTGTTTGCTTACCGACCACTGACTTGTGCTGGATTGTTCCGTTGCCCCCAAAAGAGCGATATTCTGATCCGGTTTGTCGAACGAATAGATTTCCACCTCGTCGAGATGAAAATAAATCGGTGTCTTTGAAGGGATTTGTAATCGTACAAACCGTGTGTTGATCTTCCCCTTCTCGAAGGGCAAATTGAGCGGTCCGAGGTCGTTCATACCGCCGAAATGTTTTCCGGCACAATCGTGAATTTGTTTCCATTGCTCACTGTCATCGGAAACAAGTATCTGCATCGTGTCGGCATTGTGGAGTCCCGGTGCGTAATCGAGGCGGTTATAGACGAGAATTTTCGCAATCGGCGTAACTTTTTCCAAGTCAATTTGCCACCAGGGATTGGCGGTTCGATCCGTATGGAAACCATATTTTCCATTTTTGATACCGTCCACGGCACCCAGTGCATCTTGAGCGGTCGTCGAAGATGCGTTCGACAATTCACGCCATGACTGTGCCTGTTTCAACCAATCGGCTTCGATCAATGAGCGGTCAAACGCCGAAGCCTTTGCTGTGCCGAGCAATAGCGACACAAGCACTACAATTATAAAGCGATAGTTGTCCATGATTGTTCTGAAAGGTTTGGTTTACACGACGCTCCAGTGGAACCGACAATCTACCGCATTTCCGCATTTTTGTCAAGGTTTGAAAGTACGGAAACAATAGCCCGGGTGCGTCAAAGTTTTGTGTTATGTTGTCAGGGATTGACGGGAAAGGCGGGTAGGGTACAATGGACGGACTTGGAGAGGTGGCAGAGTGGTCTAATGCGCGGGTTTGCTAAATCCGTGAGCCTGTATGGGTTCCGCAGGTTCGAATCCTGTCCTCTCCGTTGTTGCATTTTTGGGCATTTCCGCACTGTTCCATTTCTTGCCGTTTATTGCCCGCAAGTACCTTATTTACAAGCCGACTATTAGCAGTTGGAGCCGTTGACGAAAAATTACCGGCTCCGTTTTGAGAAACGAATTTTTACATTATTACCGTTTGGGCGGTCGTTTCGTGAAGGAACGACCATCCTT
>Ga0123353_10003115_pt1 | contig 20798 bp, 14 predicted proteins | sample TergutLab28metaG_3_FD_92763 | JGI IMG/M metagenome (GOLD analysis project Ga0123353, IMG submission 92763) | Labiotermes labralis P3 segment gut microbial communities from Petit-Saut dam, French Guiana - Lab288 P3 | ecosystem: Host-associated > Arthropoda: Insects > Digestive system > Gut ... | reverse complement strand
TGCGTTAAGCAAACAGTCCAGTGGACTGTTTGTAGCAAGTGCCGCCGCAAGTGTCCCCGGCGCCTATTTACCACCCCAAAAAACATACAATGTTTTTTGGGGACCCCGGTTGGTACTTTTTCGGCGTACGAAAAAGTACAAAGCCACGGACACCTGAAAAGTCGGTCACAACAACCGAAACAAATTAAATCCTAATAAGCCCCTTCCCCTCTTGCATTTCCACAACCATGCCCTCTCTCAATTTCTCAACACAAATCCTTACGTTAGAAATCCCATCTACGGTCGCAAGACAGGATGAACAGTTCCCAATTGCGCAATATAGTCCCCGCGGCCGTCCCTCGTGGCTGTGCCCCAAAATCTTCACCCCCGCAGCGTGCAAAGCGCAGGCAATAGGCTCGCCCGCCTTCCCCTCAAACCTCTGTCCGCCAAAGACAAAACTTACCGTTTCGCCCTCCTCAAAATTAAGTATAGGGTGTTTATTAATCCTCATATTTGCCCCTCCGCCGTAAAAATTGCGGTACAAACCGTAACCTATGATATTATATACGTTTCTCTTTTTGCAGTCAAATATTTATTGTGTAAAGAGGTTGAACTTTATAAAATACGCGCAAAAATCTTCCTCACCCTCGGCAAAAATTCTCATATAATGGCAGTGAGGAAAAACGGATGCTTAACCCTTGCATTACAAATCAATCGCAGCTTACGGCTAACGGCGGGTGTTTAACGGCGGAAAGTAACACGGTTACCGTCTGCATCCGCTCCGCCTGCCGCCCGTGCTGCCGCGATAGCTGCCTTCGCTGCCGGCTATGTTGCCTGATAAAGCTGCTGTGCTGCCGCTAAAAAGGGGAAAATTACTTAAAGCCCGTAAAGACCGTTAACGAAAAGACGCGCGCGGGCCAAAAAAATCAAAAGGAGAAAAATTTATGAGCATTGTTGAAAACATTTCGCAGCTTGACGTCGAAGCCTGCGAAGAGACGGTCGTCATCGAAAGCAACGAGGTGGAGGTAGAAATCGTAGATCTGACTTTGACAAAAACAGTAAGCTGCGAGTTTACCTTTCCTGGAGGCGTACTAACATTTTGCACCCTGATTGAAAACGAGAGCGAGCGCGAAATCGAGGACGCGCTTTTTAGGGACGCGCTGGACGACCGGCTTACTTTTATCGCGGGCACCTTTACCGTAAACGGAGTGCCGACAACCCCCGTCTATGAGAACAACACGCTGGAGTACCTTATTCCGCTTATATCGCCCGAGTCGGAAATAGAGATTTGCTTTGACGTAAGGGTGGAAAGAGTTTAAATGCAGGATGAAACGACGCACAACGCACAATGATACTCGAATTTATTATAAAATATGACAATGTAATTGTGCATTGACCATTGTGCGTTGTGTATTGATTAGGGGGGAACTATGGCCAAAATCGAAAATCGCGCGACATTGAGTTTTTGTTGTCCGCCTTCTTGCGACTGCGAAGATATAGAAAACAGGCTTACCGCGCTGGAAGAGGCGGTAACTAACCTTCGGCAGGATATAATTGATATCAACTACAGAATATCCGTTATTGAAAGTTTTATTTACCTGTCGGATGTGGTCGAGATTTGGTCGCTTAATCCTTCACTTTCGGGGCTGGGGATTGGGGTAATTTATGCGGGCTTCACTTATAATTTTTGGGGAATAGGCGCGCTTGACCACCAGCAAACTCTGACCAACGGAAATATCTATTATCTGATAACAAGCGCGCAATATCCGCCTCTGACATATTATCAAGGCGATACGACCATAGGTACGCTTTGGATCGAAACGCCGGCACATACGGTGTACAGCTTCCCTATCCGCTTTGACGCTACGGGCATTTATTTTAGACCGGATACGCAACTGACAAACCTGCCTGTAGGGACAACATTCAAGTTCACTCAAACTTTGATTTTGGTACAGCCTTAAGCGGACGGCAATGCGCACAAAAAGCATGCCGAAACAACGTATGTTTTGACACGCTTTTTTATTGTGTTTTCTTACTTTTATTGTGTTTTTTTACTTTGTTTTTTGCGGCGGCTTAAATTTTCTTTTTCAGTCTTTTAGCGAACTTTACTATTTCGTACCATAAGACACAGATCGCGCCCAGCCCCAAAGCGATAAAAAATTGCGCCGCCGACAGCAAAGAAAGCTTTAAAAACGTGTTGAGCGGCGTATAGACGATTATTATCAGAATTGCTAAGGTCAGGACATTGGCTATCCATGTGGCTCTATCTTTACGCAAAGCTTTCAGCGTTTTGAAAATCGAGTCCTTTTGTGAGCTGTTTACCAAAACCAGGAACAGGTTGGCGAAAATCAGTACGGCGACCGCCATCGTGCGCGCTTTTTCCGCGCTTTCGCCGCCTTGCAACATAAAATAATAGCTAAAAAACGCCGCCGCGAAAATGGCAAGCCCCTGCGTGACGGATTTTATCATAAGGCGGGGGGTAATCAGTTTTTCCTTGGGATTGCGCGGCTTTTGCTTCATAATATCTTTTTCGGGCGGCTGGCGCTCGAGTACAATCGAGCAGGTGGGGTCTATCATCAATTCTAAAAGCATGATTTGAATGGGCAAAAGCATAAGGTCAGCCGGTGAAATACCAAGTAAAGGCGCAAGCAGAACGGATAATGCGATGGGAATATGGATTGTAAAAACGTACCCCACTGCCTTTTTTATGTTTTGGTAAATCCTGCGACCGTCCTTTACCGTGTTTACAATGGTCGAAAAATTGTCGTCCGTCAGTATCATGTCAGCCGCCTCGCGTGATACGTCCGAGCCGCGTTTACCCATGGCTATACCTATGTCGGCGTGTTTTAGGGCGGGGGCATCGTTTACGCCGTCGCCGGTCATCGCCACGATTTCGCCGTTGTTTTGGAAGGCTTTGACAACCCGCGTTTTATGTTCGGGCAGTACGCGCGAAAAAATATTGACACTTTTGACGCACTCTTTAAGTTCGTCGTCAGTCATCGCGCTTAGTTGATTGCCCGTGACGACCTCGTCGCAACCCTGTATTCCGACCTGTCTTGCTATGCTGCACGCGGTGATTCCGTTGTCGCCCGTAATCATAACGACGCGTATTTTTGCCCTTACACACTGCTCTATGTCTTTTGCGACCGTGTCGCGGGGAGGGTCGTAAAGCCCGACGAAACCGAGTAATTTCAATCGGCAACTTAAAATATCGTACGGGATTTCCTCATCCTCACCCAAAAGCGCTTCGGCGACGGCGATAACGCGCAAGCCGTCTTGCGAAAGCGCGGTTATTCGTATCCCCGCCTGTATTTTTTGGCTTTCGGAAAGGTTGCATAGTTCTAAAACCTTTTCGGGCGAGCCTTTGACGCAAACTATCATTTCGTCATCGTTTTGCCAGACATGCCCCATTACCTTCAATTCGTTGGTAAAAGGATATTCTTTGATAAGCCTGCCCGCAAACAACTCTTCCTTCATCAGCCCCTGTTGTTCGCAATACGCGAGCATAGCCTTTTCCATGGGGTCATAAGCGTCAACCTCGCACGCCATACCCATCACTTTCAAAAGGCGCGTTTCATTATGCACAATATCTGACCACCGACCACTGACCACTTTTGCCACGGTCATTTGATTTTTCGTAATCGTCCCCGTTTTGTCCACGCACAGAACGGACACCGCGCCCAGCGTTTCTATCGCCGGCATTTTGCGCACCAACGCCTGTTTTTTGGCTAAACGCCACGCTCCCATCGACAGGAAAACCGTCAAAATAACCGGAAATTCTTCTGGAATCATCGCCATTGCAAGAGCAATGCCGGACAAAATGCTTTCGGTAATCCGCTCACCCGTTGCGTGATCGGAGATGTTAAAGTATGTAATCACGCCCACTAAGGCAAATAATATCGCCGCGATACCTGCACACAGCTTGATAAGATTTCCCGTTTGTTTTTGCAAGGGAGAGCGTTTGGGTTTTGCCTCCGCAACGTCCTTTCCAATTTTGCCATGCTCGGTCTGCCCGCCGATTTTGTCCACCAGTATATACGCGCCACCCTGCAAAACGGACGTGCCCGCGTAAACGTAGTCCTTTTTCCAGTAATCGTCGGAAGCGTCGCCGTGGGGTGCAGTACCGGGGAAGTTGCCGCCAAGGTCGTTCAAAATAATGTCCTGTTCCCGCTTCCACACGCCTTCCGTCTCTCCTGTGAGCGAAGATTCGTCCATGCACAGGTCGTTTGCCCGCACTACAAAGCCGTCGGCAGGCACCCTTACGCCCTCGCTGATAAGCATTAGGTCTGCGGGTACCAAATCGGCGGTTAAAATCATTTTTTCTTCGCCGTCGCGGATTACTTTGATATTGGGCGCAGACAGGTCTTTTAAGGCGGCTAGTGTTTTATCCGCCTTCCGTGACTGAAAGGCCTCGATACTTATCATAAAGACGACGAAAATAAGCATGACCGTGCCATCGACCATCTCGCCGAAGATAAAATAGATTGTCGCCGCAGCTAAAAGCAGGATAAACATCGGCTCGACAAAAATAGCCAAAACCTTCTTGAAAAAACCTTTTTTTTCGGCTGTTAATTCATTTTTTCCGTAAGTCAGTTGTTTTTGCTTTGCCTCTTGTGAGGTAAGACCTGTTAATTTTTCCATTATTGCTCCGTTATAGCTTCGTTTTTTTATAGATAAGACTTGATTCCCAACCTAACGTGGTTGAATATAGGGATAGGTATTTGATTGATGTAAAAGGCTGCGAAACGCGGGCGCAGCAGCGCTATGTACGCGTTAAGCAAGTTTTTATAGCGGCAAACAGACGCCCTCGGACGTGCCGCGGAAGGTTAGCAATTAAGTCTAATGAAAAAGACCCGCGGGATTTTCCTGTCCCACAGGTCTCAACCTGCTGCCTCAACGACCCGGCCCCAGCGCCTTTTTGCCTTATAAATACGGCAAAAATCGCTCGCCTGCTCAGATATTATTTTATTATATGTGTATGTTACCAAAAATGATCGCGTTTGTCAACCAAAAAATTGACTTTGTATAAAATTTGCCTCCGATGATATGTTTTCACGGCTTTTAACAAAATAACCTTCATCGGCGTTTGTTATATCCCTCGACGCAAAGCAATATTAAAATATTTACGGTACGGGTGCATTTAAGACGCCCCCGCGGTTGACTTTGCCGCGTCCTTGATAGTATAATCCAAACGAAATGATTAAGAAGTTTACACTGTACTACAAGCCGCACAGAAAACTACTGGCGTTTGACCTAACTTGCGCCTTTTTTTTGGCGGCGTTGTCTATTTCGTCCCCTATCGCGGTCAACCTTATTATGGAGTCCTTAAGGGGCAATCCCGCCGCACTTTTGATTTGCGGCGGCGTGCTTTTGAGCGTCTTTGCCCTTATGGCGGGTATAAGCTTTTTGCTCAGCTATTACGGACATATTTTGGGCGTGCGCATACAGGGGGATATGCGTTCCGACCTTTTTTGCCACCTTGAAACGCTACCCTTTTCTTACTTTGACGAAAACAAGACGGGCTGGTTAATGTCCCGCATAGTCAACGATTTGTTTGAAATCGGCGAGATTTCCCACCACGTCCCCGAGGAGACCTTTGTTTCGGTCATCACAATATGCGGGGCGTTTGCCGTGATGTTCGTCTATAATTGGATACTCGCGCTCTGCCTTTTGGCGGTTTTGCCGTTTATGATTACCTTCGCGATAGTCCGCCGCAAAAAACGGCGCGAGGCATTTAAAAAAGCGCGCGAAAAGGTCGCGATAATAAATGCGGAAATCGAGTCCTCCATATCGGGAATACGGGTGTCCAAAGCGTACACCGCATCGGGACTGGAGGTTGAAAAGTTTGAGACTGCCAACGTCGAATTTAAAAAGGCGAGAATCGACGCTTTTCGCAATATGGCTATATTTCACAGCGGAATGCTTTTTTTCAACCGCCTTTTGTACTTTGTTTCCATAGTCGGCGGCGGTTTACTACTGTATTTTCAAGTGTTCAAAGACCCTGCCTATGCTATGTTTTTGATGTTTATGGGAGTTTTGATAGGCGCGATACAGACTCTTGTGGGCTTAGTCGAGCAGGTGCAGGACGGCATGACGGGGTTTGCCCGCTTTGTCGAAATTTTGGCGGTACCGCCCGAATCGGAACCCGAAAATCCCGTCGAAATAGGCAAGCTGCGCGGCGACATAAGTTTTGACAACGTCAGCTTTTCGTATAAAAGCAAGGACAATCCGGGCAGTACCAAGGTGATAAAGGAACTGACCTTATCCATCGAGGCGGGGCGGACAATCGCCCTTGTGGGGCCGAGCGGGGGCGGAAAAACCACACTTTGCCACCTTATCCCGCGTTTTTACGAGATTGACGGCGGCGCGATTACCGTGGACGGCGTGGACATTCGGCAGATGCGGCGGGAGGACTTGCGCAAAAACATCGGGATTGTTGCGCAGGAGGTGTTTTTGTTCGCGGGCAGTATTAGGGATAATATAGCGTATGGCAGCGCGGGGGCGTCCGACGGAGAAATACACGAGGCGGCGGCGAGAGCTAACATACATGAATTTGCGCTGTCCCTGCCAAGCGGGTACGACACACAGGTGGGCGAGAGGGGCGTAAAGCTGTCGGGCGGACAAAAACAGCGCATCTCCATAGCGCGGGCGTTTTTGAAAAACCCGCCGATTTTGATTTTGGACGAAGCGACGAGTTCTTTGGACAACATTACCGAAATGCAAATCCAGTCTGCTTTGGAGGAGCTGTCGCGGGGGCGCACCACAATCATAGTTGCACACAGGCTGTCCACCGTCAAGCACAGCGACGAAATTTTAGTACTGACCACAAACGGCATATCCGAGCGCGGCAACCACCGGCAGCTTATGGAGTTGGGCGGGTTTTATGCCGATTTGTATTCGTTTTATAGTTAGAAAATCATCTCAAAACTTTATGACAAGGAAAGTTTTTTACCAATGAACTTTTTTTCTACCGAAAAAGGCGGGGGAAACGCACAAGAGTGCTTGCCCGTTGTGGCGGCTGGGGCTTTGGATTTTGCGGATTGCGACCGCCTGATGATAGTCGCGCACCCGGACGACGAAACATTGTGGGGCGGCGGGAAGCTGCTGACAGGCGGGTGGTTTGTGGTATGCATTACTAATTGCAAAAGCAAAATTCGCTCGCACGAGTTTGAGCGCGTAATGGAGTTTAGCGGGAATGCGGGCGTAATGTATGGGTTCTGGGACGGGTATGCACCGTGGAGAAAAAAGACCGTACGGAAATTAACGCGGAAGCTAAGTGAAATTGTCGGCTACAGGACTTGGAAAAAAATCGTGACACACAATCGGTGGGGAGAGTACGGGCACCCACAGCACAAAAGGATTCACCGAATCGTAACGGCGGTATGCGAAAAACTGGGGGCTTTGGACAGATTAAGTTGTTTTGGCAGGTATTATTCTAAAAAGAAACTGGCAAAAATCAAGGCATCTCTCCCTTGCTTAAGCGAAGAAATTTACGCAAAAAAGTTAGAAATGATAGGATTTTACAAGTCGCAGCGCCGGATTGGCAGGCACGCGCATATTGTGCGGTACGAAAGGCTTGATAACTCATAATGTACAATTTCGTTAATTTTAATATAAATTTCCCTCATTGTGCATTAAACATTGTGCATTGTCAAGGGGCCAAATGACTACATTATACTACATGGCGGATATTCCGCCCCAATCTCTTTACGAACTGCTTGAGAAAGAGCGGCGGGAACGGATAGAAAAGACCGCGCGGAGTGAAGAGGGTATCGCTGGGGCGGGGTTATTGCTTGCTTACGCGGCGGCAAAAGCGGAGATAAGGCCACCGCTTAACATTATCCGTGACCCAAAACCGCGGTTAGAGGGGCAACGATCAGGGATCGGGGGGAAGTTTGAGTTTAGTCTTTCGCATACCAAGGGGCTTAGTTTGTGCGCTACTTCACTCTTTCCCGTGGGAACAGACGCGGAATTGATTCGTCCCGTCGCCCCGAAGCTTTATAAGCGGCTAAATATCCCATTTTCGAATGATAATGAAGGGTTTTTTCGTTACTGGACGGCATTTGAAAGTGTTTACAAACTGTTTGGCGGCAAGTATGGATTATTTGACATCGCGCTCAAGGAACGCGAGGGTGGCTTTACCGGACCGGAGGGGTGTACTGTTAAGACAATTCGGGAGGGCGAACATATAATTTCCGTTGCGGGCGCCTTACCCATCACTTTTACAAAAATTTCCGCCACTGAATTAGAGAGTGCTCTGCGTTTTTGGGGAAACTAATGCCGGTGCATTGTACGCTGTGCACTAACCCGATTGACTTTTACACGCGGATAATGTATAATATTACCACATAATCCCAAGAAACACAAAAGGAAATACAAAAGCCATGAATCAGGTAATCGTTATTCCCTCGTTAAATCCCTGCCCGCAGCTCCCCCTATTGATAGACAACCTGATTGAAGGCGGGGCGGACAAAATCGTCCTCGTCAACGACGGGAGCAAGGCCGAATATTTACATATTTTTGACAATTTGGCGCAAAACAAGGGAGTTAAGCTTTTGACCCACAAAAAGAACAAGGGCAAGGGTAAGGCTCTCAAAACCGCCTTTAAATATGTTCTGAAAAACTTCAAAAATATCGACGGGGTAGTCACGGCGGACTCGGACGGCCAGCACGCGCCGGAGGACATATTCAAAGTCGCAAACGAACTAAAAGAAAAGCCGCACAGCCTGATTATGGGCTCGCGTACCTTAAACACCGACACCGCGCCGAAGGAAAGCTTAAGCGGCAATAACGATTCGGCGAGAATTCTGAATTACTGGTTTGGCATGACTCTGCCCGACACGCAGACGGGCTTGCGCGGTATCCCGCTCAAAATCCTGCCGTGGGTGGCAAGATTGAGGGGCAAAAGGTACGAATATGAATTAAACGTGCTTATCCGCTGCTATCAGCGTAAGGTGGAAATCACCGTCTGCCCAATACAAACGATATACCTGAACGATAACAGCGGCTCGCATTTTCACCGCAAAAAGGACACGATGCGCCTTAAAAGGATGGGGGTGTGGTGTTGGTTTGTACGACCGCTGAGGAAGAAGCCGTAGTGATAATGCGCAATGCTCAATGCTCAATGCTCAATTATGGTCGCGTTTTTTTGAGCGTATCAAGACGTTCCATTCAAGGCACATTACTTTAAAATTATCCTTTACCAACGCATTAAAAATTGATCATTTTTAAATTTGACCGACATTGCGCATTGAGCATTGAGCATTGCGCATTAAAAATATTTGACTTTTCCGCAAAATTATTATAAAATAGTAATATAGACACATACATACACTAAAAACAAAGGGGTGCAATAAATGGTAGGAAATTTCAGGTTGGCGACTAAATTCGCGGTGGGTTTCTCGCAATACGTCTATGAAAACGTGTTTTTTGACCGCTTCAACTCCATTTTTAAGGGGTTTTACTTGGTTATCAGCGAACAGCAGCTTGCCGATACGATAAAGAACAATCTTGTCGTCACGTTTACAAAAATACCGTCGACCGAGTGCTTCGGCTCGCAGGACGTCACGCTACTCGAGTTTTGCGACCCCCGCGAGATGACGCACGACCGCCAAAAAATGATTTATTTTTTAAATTCCGTAATTAAAACGGAAAATTACAGGACGGTGGGCGGATACTGATAAGTGTGGAGTGTGGAGTTAAGGTCTGGGTTTTATAAGGAAAAGACACGATATTGTCATTCCTAACGCGTAGCGAAGGATCTTATTCGTTAGGTTTTCCATTGTTCAAGATCCTTCGCTACGCGTTAGGAATGACAAAAAAACTTGTCCTCAAATCCACTCTCCACTCTCATCTAAACCCCGCCCTACTAAATCAACGGAAAAATAATGAACAACAAAAACAACGGCAAAACCATGGACGGTAATTTGCTGCGGCGCCTTCTTATCAGCGGCTTTGAAAACCTTGCAAGGGGCAGCAATTACCTAAATGATATCAACGTATACCCGGTGTCCGACGGCGACACGGGCACAAACATGAACAAAACGTTTAAGACGGGGATAGGCGAAATTACCCCCTCCCCTTCTTTTTCCGCGGTTTTGTCGTCCTTTGTGCAGGGAATGCTGCTTGGCTCGCGCGGCAACTCCGGCTCCATTTTGTCGCAGTTTTTTTTGGGAATTTACGAGCATACAAAGGGTCTGAAAGAGGCAAACGCGGCGGACTTGTGCGGCGCGTTTATAAGCGCGTACAAGGCGGCGTATAAGGCGGTTTTGCAGCCCGCCGAGGGCACAATGCTCACCGTTATGCGGGAAAGCGCGGAAAAAACAAAGGCGCGTCTTGGCGCGGACGTCACCTTAAAGCAGTTTTTCGATATTTATACCGACGAGATTTATTCCTCCGTGCGCGGCACTACGGACATGATGGATATACTGCGCGAAAACAATGTCGTGGACAGCGGCGGGGCGGGGTTTTACCTTATTTTCGATGGGATAAAAAAGGGACTGTACGACGACCATTCGGGGGACGAAGCGGAGAGTCTTTTCCCGCAAAGAAACGGCAGCTTTGCCAAAACCCCCCTGCCATACCGCTATTGCACCGAATTTTTGCTCAAAATGCGGAAAGCAAAAACGGACGAATATTTTGTAAATTTACTCAAAAATCAGGGCGATTCTTTGATTGTGACTGTGAGCGGCGAAACCCTAAAGGTGCATATCCATACCGACGAGCCGCAAAATATTTTGGACCGCTTTTCAAAACTGGGTGACTTTGCCGAAACAAAAATCGACGATATGTTTATCCAGCAGGAAATCAACCAACCCGTAAAGCGCACGCACGACGGCTATATCATCGTTTCCTTCGCGCACGGCGACGGAATTATTTCGCTGCTTGAGGAATTAGGGTGCGACGTCGTGTTTTCCGTGCCGCAAAACTACCATATCGGCGAGGACAGCTTCCATTTTTTTATCAATAAGTTTATAAACGAGAAAATAATTCTTCTGCCAAACGCGGAAAATATTTATAACGCCGCGCTCACCCTTTATCCGCCCGACAAATACCCCAATATCCACATAATAAACAGCCAGGACGTGGTGAAAACCTACTTTTTCCTATCCTTTATGCTTAATACGGACAGGGCGGAGAAGGTGCTGAAAACCTTTGCGGAGCTGGAAATGGAACGCTTTTTCGGGGCGAAAATACTCTCCGTCAGTTTGGCGGGGGAGAAGTTTTTTGTGGGATTTACCGCAGATAGGACTATTATTAACGAGAATCTTGAGGAATTATTGAAGGACGTCGCTTCCGACGAAAATTTGAAGGATATCGCCACAGTCGTCGTATTTCACGGCCAAACCGCCAAGGAAAACGAAATAGAGGTGGTCGCGGCGCATTTTTCGCAGTTTGAGGATATCGATTTCGCCATGATGGACGGCAAGCAGGACGATTTCGATTACATAATAGGGGCGATGTGAACAATGCTCAATGCACAATGCTCAATGCACAATGAAGGTCGGATTTTATGAGAAATGAGGGCACGCGAAAGTTCCCCTCTTGAGGGGTGCCCACGAACGCTTCCTCGATAGGGGCGGGGTGGAAAGGTCATGTTGAGAAGTATATAAAAAGCGGATTTCGTGCCCATCAGACTTTCCACCCCGTCTGCTCTCGCCAAAAAAACGAAGTAATTCAAAGAAGCATTTCAATGTTTTTTGGCTCGGCATCCACCCCTCAAGAGGGGAATTTTAAGCGGTCTTGTTTCTATTTTAAACCCAACCTTAACTCCACTCTCCACTCTTCACTCTCCACTCTCAAAAGAGGAACTAATGCGGGAAAACCTGAAAAAAACGGCGCGGAAAGACCTTCTCGTCCTAAGCCTTTCGGATAAGACGTTTAAAGCCCTTTATAACGTGATGTTTTCGCACGAAAATCATGCGGCATACGAGTTTTTGGACGGTAATTACGAAATTCAAAGGGTTTTATATCGGGATTTGCGACTGAAAATCAACGCTTTTGCGCGGCTTTTGCAAGAAAAATCGGCGGGGACGGGTGAATTTATCGGAATTGACTTGGATAACTCCCCCGCATTTATAATCGCGCTTTGGGGGATTCTGCAAAGCGGCAACAAGCCGTATCTGGTAAATTCTTATTATCCCACCGCCTTAAAAAACAAATTATTGGCGCGGCTTAACGTTAAAATAATTGTGACGGATAACAGCACGGACGGGAACAAATACGAAAATTTTGACGTAATAATTCCCGACGTATCCTGCGAAAGCGCGGACGAAATACAGGGCGAGTGGGGGGACGAAATAGCCCTCTCCTCCTCGATGACCGGCCTTACCGCTAAAATCTGCGTGTACGACGGCGCGGCGGTTTCAAATCAAATCCTAAATTCCACAAAAATTCTCAAAAACAACAACTGGCTGATGGATTCTTATGACGGTCATATAAAAATCGCCGCAATCCTGCCCTTTTTCCATATTTTCGGCATTGTTGTCGGGTATTTTTGGTTCGCCTTTTTTGGGCGGACAATCGTTTTTTTGCGCGACCGCTCGCCGGAGACCGTCCGCGCCGTCATCAAGCGCCATGGGGTGACGCACATTTTCGCTCCGCCCATACTGTACCACCGCCTGTACAAGGGCATTATGAATAATGTGACAAGGCAAACGCAAAAACGGCAAAAAAAGTTTGGCAGGGGACTTAAAACCGCGTATTTCCTGCAAAATATCGCCCCGCGATTGGGCGTAAGGCTGTCAAAACGGCTTTTTAAAGAGGTAATCGGCGCGGCTTTCGGCGACAGCGTCCGTTTTATGATTACGGGCGGCGCGTTTATTGACGGCGACGCGTTAAAAGTGATAAACTGTATCGGTTATCCGCTGTTTAACGGCTACGGCACGACCGAAACTGCGATAACAAGCGTGGACTTCCGCAAAAAAATCAAGCACCGCTCGTCGGGTTCGGTGGGCGTACCATTCGACAGCGTAAAATATACAGTCGGCGACGATAAAACGCTGTCCGTGTCGGGCACGTCTGTCTGCAAAAAAATCATTCTGCCCGACCGCGAGGAAACGGGCTTTGACCGAATTTATACCGACGACATCGTTGAGGTCCAAAGGGGGCAATTTTATGTCAAGGGCAGGAAAAACGACCTTTTTATCGGCGAAAACGGCGAAAACATCAGCCCCGACACGGTGGAAAGCGGCTTAAAAATCAAAAGCGCAAGCGAGTTTTCCGTACTGGAAATCGGCGGGCGGCTGTGTTTGGTGTTAGAGTACGGACAGCTTCTCCCCCCCGTCGTTATCCAAAACGAGGTTGAAAGGTTAAAGCGGCAATTACTTGAAACCCCAAACGGCGCGTCGGTAAACGAAATTTATATTACACGCGACAAAATATCAAGCGAAAATGCAGTAAAGGTCAGCCGTGCCCTGCTTAAAAAAAGGGTTTCGGACGGCGAAGTCAAGCTCACCCCCGCCCGCGACCTGTCAAGCAGCGAACAGACAAGCGATAATCAACGCGACAACTCCCTTACCACAGTGGTCAAAGCATTATTCCAAAAAGCGTTGGACACTACCGACGAAATAGACGAAAACGCCAACTTCTTTTTCGACCTCGGCGGCACAAGCCTCGATTATTTCATGCTAATAAGCGAGCTGTCCTCCGTCTTTAACGTGCAAATCAACCTTGAAAAGCAAAACCAGCCCTTCACCGTGTCGGACGTATGCAAATACCTGACGGAGGTGCTGTAATGGGGATTTTGTACTATTTCGGGCTGATTACCGCCTATATTTTCCTTTTTAAAGTGCTTTTCCTGCGCACAAAAATCTATTACGAGGACGAAAAAAAGGAGAACAAGCGGATAAAGGGCAAAGCGATATTGATTTGCAACCACCAGTCCCCCGTCCCCGTCGAAACGCTCGCGCTTGCCTATAAATATTTTTTCCGCCGCATATACTTTATCATAGCGGACTTTTTTAAGGAGCGAAAGCGGTTTTTCAAGACGGTAATCCGCGCGGTGGGCGGCGTTTTTGTGGACAGGGAGGCGTACAGTTTCGATTTTTTTGAAAAAAGCAAGCGGCTTTTAAATAAGAATAAGCTGGTGCTGATTTTCCCCGAAGGACGGGTGGGTCAGGGGTACGAGCCCATAAACTTTGTGTACAGCTACGTTATGCTTGCCGTGCAAAGCGGGGCTAAAATCGTGCCCGTCGCCTCGGACTGCCGCTATGGGCTATTCAAGAAAAACCGCGTGATGATAGGCAAGTCAATCGACCTAAGCCACATTCCGCAGGAGGAGCTGACAAAGGAAAAATTAAAGGAAATTAACGAGGACATATACCAAAGGTTTTTGCGTCTGTATTATCTTTTGAAAAAAAGGACGTATCAGAATTTTAGTAATCGTTACGAATTTATCGCCCCGAAGGCGGGCGACATGATTCGGATTAACGCGGGGACGCACCACCATTACGGCGTGTATTTGAGCGCGGAGGAGGTCGTCCAGTTCGGCCGCGCGGTCAATCCGTTGAGCGAAAAGGTGATTGTTAATTCCGTTTCATTAAAGGAGTTTTGCGGCGGGTCTATCCCCGAAGTGCGGGTATTAAAGAGTGGCGAGGCAAGGCGCAAAAAAGCGGTCGGGGACAGCATAGCGTATGCGCGGCAGTGCCTTGGGCGGGGCGGGTATAATATTGTTGAAAACAATTGTTTTGACTTTGCCAACAGGATAGTATTTGATTAGGGTGGAGTTTGGAGAGTGGAGAGTGGAATTAAGGTTGGGATTTTGATAAGTTTGGCGCTACAATAAAATTTATTATTTAGAAATTGACCTGCGTAGTATACTAAAATATTTTGTGTTTAAATTCGACCTTAACTCCACTCTCCACTCTCCACTTTCCACTCTGATTTGTAAATCGTAAATTGTAAATTATTAAATACATATAAAAGGAGTAATAAACCATGACCAACAAAAACTACGCCGTAATCGGCGACGTCCTGTGCGACCTCAGCGAGGACTTGCGCAAACGCTTTGGGGTGGACGGGTACCTTAAGGGTCACATGACCGTCCCCGCGGGCAAGGAGGAAAGAGAACTGCCCACCACGCTCGACTGGAGCTATATGCCCCAGACCGAGTTTTACGCACACCTAAAGGCGAACAAAAAGGTGTATAAAACCGCCCCCGCCAGCGCGGAGGAAACCGTCGAATACTTAGAACCCTTTTTGGCGGCGGGGCGCGACGTCCTGATTTTGAGCATTTCCTCAAAGCTGAGCGTGTCCTACAACCTTATGCTCAACGCGAAAAAAACATTGGAAGCTAAGTATCCCAACAGGAAAGTTATCGTCGTCGATTCCTTGAAATATTCGTCGGGTCTCGGTCTTTTGGTCATCAAAGCCTGCGAACTGCGCGACAAGGGGCTGACCATAGAGGAAAACGCCGCGGAGCTTGACCGCGTAAAAAGCACGGTTCACCAGATGGGCGCGATGGACGATTTATTTTTTGTCGCGAGCAAAGGCAGGATTACACACGCCAAGGCTTTTATGGGCACCCTTGTCGGCGTCAAGCCCATGGGCGACTTCAACGCGGACGGCATGGTGACGGTGCTTGCCAAGGTCAAGGGGTACGACAAGGCGTACAAGGCGATCGTCGAGTACATCAAACGCACGATTGTAGAGCCCGAAAACCAAATCATCATCGTCGCGCAGACGGTGAGGGAAAAGCATCAAGCGATTTTGGCAAAAATGATTGAGGAACAGATTAAGCCCAAGGAAATCATTTTGTCGGACATCTATCCCGCCGACGGAATCAATGTGGGTCCGGGGCTTTTGGCGGCGTATTATTACGGCACGCCTATTACGGATTTGGCGCGCGAAACCGAGGTTATTAAGCAGGTTATCGAGGGAATTTAGCGTGGAAATACAGGGCGCCGCGCTGTGCGCGTTATTTGCCGGACTAACCTTGGCGGAAACCGTCCTTGTCCGGGTCGCTTTTTGTATCGCCGTCTTAGCTGTGGCGGGCGGGGTTTTCATATTCTTCCTTGTGCCGCATATCGTCCTTGTCAAAACTATGTACCGCGATCCCAAAAAGCCGCGGTATCGCGGGTATTCCGAGGGCGCGCTGCCACAGAGCGAGGAAAACGCGACAGACCACCAAAAAATGTTTATGCGAGGCATCGCATGGGCGGAAAAGCACAAGGACAAAATTTGCGACCTCAAAATCGTCAGCGACAGGCTGAATTTGTACGGGCAGTACGTCGATTTCGGGTATAAAAAGTGCGCGGTTATTATTCAGGGGCGGACGGAATCGCTGTTGTATTCGTATTATTTCGCGGACGTGTACGCGCAAAACGGATACAATATTTTGGTGATAGATACGCGGGCACATGGGTTAAGCGACGGAAAATACGTCACTGCGGGGGTTTTGGAACACCGCGACCTTGTAAAGTGGATTGAACTGATTGAAACGCAATACGGCGTCAAATCGTTCGCGCTGCACGGGATTTGCATAGGGGCGGCGGGGGCGATTTACGCTTACGGCGCGCTGAAAAAGGCGGGCAAGGGGGCGATAATCGAGAAATTAGTGCTTGACGGGCTGTACACAAGCTATTACCAGGTGTTCAAAAACCACCATATCGAGCGCAAAAAACCGGTTATCTTCGTCCCCTTTGTGCTATTTTATTTGTTTTTGCGGACGGGCGCGCGGCTTTTCAAGTGGGCGCCGATTAAATATATCAAAAACGTGGACTGCCCCGCCCTGTTTATTTGGAGCGAGCAGGATTTTTACGTCAAGCCGTCAAAGGGGCGGGAGCTTTTCGCCGCCTGTCCGTCGCAGTATAAGGAATTGAGATTTTTCCCACGCGGCCGCCACTCTCACGTCCGCATCAATCAGACGGAGGAGTACGACAGCACGATCACAGATTTTTTGCAAAAATAGGCAAAAAACTTGCAAATATCGACCAACATATCAACAAAAACGACAATTTTGCGCCAAAAAAAATGCAAAATACCCAAAAAAATTAATTATTCTTTAAAAAACGATTGACAAGGGAATTTCGGTCTGCTACTATATAGTATAAGGAAGTATACGGAGGAGTAAAGAGGAATAGTTGCTCGCTTTTGGCAAGGACCCGGGGTAGCCGCTGTGCCTCTTTTTTTTCTTCTATTATTTTCCGCATGAGCTGACGTCAGGCGGCGGTTGTTTTAGCGACCCCGCATAACGCCGTTAGTCCCGTGCTTTTTAGACTTGTTACGAAACCTCTTAAACGAGAAAACCTCATGTCATTAGGTCCTTCGCTTTGCTCAGGATAAACTCCGCGAAGAATCTTGATTTGACATAAGAAATCATGGTTTTCGCTCCATGTATTAAGATTCTTCGCTTCGCTCAGAATGACAAACAAGGCTAAAGCCGGTATAAGCGTTGAAAGGTCAAGATTCTTCGCGGAGTTTATCCTGAGCAAAGCGAAGGACCTAATGACATATTTGTCCTTATTAAAGGGTTTCGTAACAACTCTAATGACAAACAAGGCTAAAGCCGGCAACAAATAAGAAAAACAAAACAAAGACATAATAACATATAAGGTAATGGAGGGATTTCCCCGTGAAACAACCGATAAAAAAGAACTTAAGAAGCCTTTTTGTCCTTTTTGCGACATTCGCTATGGTGCTGAGCACCTTCGGGGCAGTGTTTTTGCTGAACAACAGCCCGGATACATACAACAACGAAGCGGCGTACGCTTATACCTTGCCGGCGGGATTTACCGGCACTGTGGTGGAGATTGCTAACCAACTCGAGCTGACCGGCACGGCCACCGTATCGGGTATCCGATATAAGGATGGTAAGGTGGAAACCGAGGAGATCGGCGGGGTGGATGTCCCGCTCACCGTGAGCGGCATAAATGTGCGCACCGCAATGGGGCAGACGGCTTCGCCCGCTCCGTACTATTTTGTGCTGACCGCCGACTTTGCCGCCACGGGGACGTGGTCGCCTATTACCTCTCTTGCCGCCGGCAACACTTTTGACGGCGATGGGTTTACCATAAGCAATCTGACAACTGCCACCGCCAACGCAGGTCTGTTCACTACGGTTAGCGGAACGGTGAAAAACCTTACTCTTGCGAATGTAAATATCGGAAATAACGGCACCCTGGCAAATCAGGGCGCCGTAGCCGGGACCGCGGCCGCTCCTGCCGTTATTGAAAACGTCCACGTAAGAGGAGGAATTATCAAAGGCGGCGACCCGACGGGAGGCCTTGTCGGAACCATAAACGGTACGGGCGCCGTCAAAATATCGCGATGCTCCAATACCGCGCAGGTCATAGGAGCCGCGTTTGTAGGCGGTATAGTGGGGCAGGTTAGCTCCGCGACGGCGGTTGTGACCGTTTACGCCTGCAAATACATGGGTGAGGGAAGAACCGTTGCCGCTGGCAGCGATATTACCTCCTTGACGGGCAACGGCTGCGGCGTAGGCGGCATTGTGGGAAGAATGACCGCCGGCAATCTGTCCATCGAGTATTGTTATTTCCACGGAGGTATCCATACTCTCACCGCCGGTCCAACCACCGGCAAGGGCATCGGAGGGATTTTCGGCAAGCTTGAGGGCGGTTCGATAAAAATAGACGGCTGTGCCAGCGAGATAGGCACGATTACTACCGCGAACGCCCCTACAACCGGCGCAATCGCTCCAAGCTCAGTTGCCCCCGGCACAAGCACTTTCGGAACTAATCCCGCCAACGTCACAAATTGCTATTATTTTCTTAATCCGAGTATGGGAGGGGGGGTAACGCCGATAACCAATATATTGGGTCACACAGGCATCGGCGTCACCAATACGGCAACCGATTTGACCTATTTAAACCTGATATTCGATATCAACGTCAAGCACTTGGGTCTAAGAATCATATATGTTCCGGAACCCGACCTCCCGTGGGTTAATTTTACCTTTTCCACGGGATATTTATACAAAGAACTTAAACAAGTCCCGGACTCCTCTCCCGCTGTATATAAGACGTACTTCAAGTTTTTGGACGCAGGCGCCCTTGGCACGGAATACGAAGAATTCTACAAATTTGACTTCACCGTTACCGTGCCCGCAACGCACAACATAAAAGAACCCACCGTCACCATAGTCAGAAAAATAACAAACCTGACGCTTAGCGGTGAACGCGAAGAACAGGTGTTTCCGCTGCAAAACCAAAACGCGAATGTTTGGGATTATTCAATAATAATAGACGACGCCGAGGGCGACGAATACGTCGCGATTGATATAGTGCCTGTTCTTAACACCTTCACCGTCAAGTCGATAAGCGAGGACAGCGCGTTTGATATTCCGGAAGAAAAAGAAGCGGGGTTTACATACTTAAGCGGCTTTGAGTATATTAATCCGTCGTCCCCCGATATGGCCGACCTTGTCATTGACGGTTTACTGATTAACGATACTTTTACCTTCACAATCGACGTCGACCCCGGCCGCCAAAGAGTTCCTCCCAACGTGCGCGCTGCTCGGTTTGACCCGATTACGGGCAATCCGGTTTCTCCCGATTTGATTCTTAGTCCCGTCGATATCACGGGGGACGTCTATACATATGAACTCGCCATAAAGCAGGACAGTATCGGCTATAATTATGAAGTTTTTATAGAAACCTATGAGACCCCTTGTTTTATCGTACTGCCGACGGAGGGGGAGTGGGTAAATTACAGTTTGGACACGCCTACCGGCCTTGACTTTGTCGAACACGGCGGGGACTATATGTTTATCGTTACCTTGGACCGTTATTACGACAAGGGTACGCCGAAAATTACCTTGAGTATATTGGACGGATATGATTACAATACGGGGACTTACGTCGATACGGGGGCTCCGGGCGGTTACACGATACAAGAGCAATCGCGGTCGGGCGGCACTATCGTGTACAGGATTTTTGGCGTTATCGACGATTTGAAAATAGATTTTTTGGTGGATGAGCTTAACACATACGAAATCGACCTGCACAGTTCGATGGAGGCGGACGAATACGGCGTTGTACAGCTGAAGGATAACGACGGCATCCTTACCGACGCTTTCAGAGTTTATTTCGGCGGCTTGCCCTACGACGGCAGCTTGCCTTATGACATCGGCTTGCCTTACGACGGAGCCGAATCCGTGAATGCGGGTACGTCGTTTACGTTTTCGATTGAGATGGAGCCGGGCTGGGCGCCTAAGGTCATCACGCTTACAAACGCGGCGGGGAAGGTGCTTTATACCCTTACCTTCGGTGAGGGGCAGGTGTTTCCGGATGAGGACGAATTTTTGACTTACGGTCGCATGAGGGGCACCTATGTATTCACAATTAATCCCGTCGCGTCGGATATTTATATCCATGTCGACGCGTACTGTCCCGTTTTCATGATAAGCCTGAGGGCACTTGACGGGGTTGAAGACGTCGTGATGGGTCCGGAATTTGACGAGGAAGAGGGCGGCTATTGGTCGGTAATAACGGACGGGTACGTCGAATACCGCATCGGCCCCGACGGAGAGGTTGCTTTTACCGTGTATTTGGCGGAAGGGTACAAGCTGACCGAGCCCGACGTGCATTTTTGGAATGATGAAAGGATGTTTGCCTTTGACGACGAGGATAACCTTAAGGAGAAGATGGAGGAGATAGGCGACGGGGTGTGGCGGTATACTGTCAGGCATCCCGACAGACACATCTTTATTTCAATCACGGGTATCCCCGACCCAAGCGCCTACACCGTCACCTTTAAGGACATCGACGGGGACACCATAGGCACGCCGCAGTCGGTGCCGCACGGCACCGCCGCCACACCCGAAACGGCGCCCGACCTCAGTTCGGAGGGCAAGAGCTTTG
>Ga0123353_10003113_pt1 | contig 20810 bp, 13 predicted proteins | sample TergutLab28metaG_3_FD_92763 | JGI IMG/M metagenome (GOLD analysis project Ga0123353, IMG submission 92763) | Labiotermes labralis P3 segment gut microbial communities from Petit-Saut dam, French Guiana - Lab288 P3 | ecosystem: Host-associated > Arthropoda: Insects > Digestive system > Gut ... | reverse complement strand
GCCGCTGATGTTGTTAAGTACGTGGTTCATCATTTTTCCGCTGATTGGCGTGATTTGCGGTCTCTTTGGGCTTTACAACATTTTGTCATGTCCGTTTGACTACACGGGTCGGGGCTTTGCACTCGGCGGAATCATTTTTTCGTTCGTTCTCGGCATCGGAGCGGCAAGTTGGGGCGTTTATCTCTATTATTTCAGCGTTCCTTATGGATACACAGCGGTGCAGTTCCTGGAGTTGCGCCGTGATGCAAAAACGAATCGTTTGCCCGAACACATCGTAAAACTGGCGGAAGAGCAGCGTAAGGTTTATATCAGAGGGTACATGTATCCCGGTCGGCAACTTTCAGGGATTCAAAATTTTACACTGGTACGCACACAGGCGCACTGCAAATTTTGTTCACCGGAGCAGAATCCGTTTGACATGATTACTGTCCATTGTACCGGAGACCTGCGGGCGCAATTTCGCACAAAAGCCGTTCACGTCGGCGGAAGGTTGATCGTCAACGAAAACTTCCGTTACGGCGAACTTCCTTATCACATTGAAGCCGATCTTTTCCGGTAAGCGATACTCCCATACACTAATTCTACTTTGCAAACAATTCATTTGCAATTTTGAGCGTTTCGTCGACGAGAACTTGTCCGCCTTCGGGACTGACGGACGTGCTTTGGATAACCGCACTGTAACTGCCGCCGCTGACCGCTCGCTCCGTCGCAAGATAACCCCCCGCCGCCGGAATCCCGCCCGTAAGTTGCACTACAAAAGTCTGCACCGCCGGACTCCGCGCCTTCATCCGAACGCCAAAATCGGTAAATAACTCGAAAGGATTCGTCAGTATCGCCGTTTCCCCCAGGCGCACAACGTGAACCGGTGCCGGATACTGAACATCAGAGTCCTTTTGTTGCGATTCGTATCGCTTGATGACCCCGCCGTGCCAGCCGCCTGCCATCCAATCGACCTCGGCGGGTGCCTTATTCGGATTCGCTTGCAAGGCGGCAACGACTTTTTCGTACTCCGCCTTTGCCGTTGCGTAGTCCTGTTCGGTAACTTTGCGCATCGGCAGCGACACCGTTTCGGCACGGTGAACCAGCGGCACATCCGCACTTGCCGTCGTTCGCACTACCTCCCATGTGTCGGCAACCGCTCGATCAATTTTCCGTGCGATTTCCGTCATTTCGTCCAGTTGCCGCAACGCATTCATTCGACTGACCGCCTCTTTCCGATACATCGGTCGAGGAGCAATGTCTCCCGATGCACCGCACCAACCGAGAACAACGAGGTCTTTTCCGAAACGTTTCTGCAATGTGTCCCGAACAGGATGCCAATAGTCGGCATTGATGGTACTGCGTCCCTCCACCACTTGCGAAGGACATGCAACATTGACGGCAACGGCGGACACATTGCCGACTTCGTCAAGGAAAAAAATTGTGCCGATGTCGTAGTCTTCCATTGCTTCCATTCCGCTAAAGTTCGGTTGATTGGTATTGCCGTACATGACAGCACTGCCGTCGGCGTAAACGGTTCGACGACTCCAACCGACAACGGCAAAATCGAGTCCGAAGGCGATTTTGCCCATCTTGCGATTTTTCCACGCACTCACAATGGCATCTGCAATGCGCTCTGCCGTGAAGTCAATCGCTTCGGGATAGTCCATGATCTGTTCCGACTCCGGCAATTTCGGCGAATTCAAATTCAGCGTCGGAGCAGTGTGCGTGTGTGTTGCGTTGATGACCAGTTTGTTGATGTCGATGGTGCTGTCTTTTTCGACAACCTTTTTTTGTAAGGCACTGACCAGGTCATGATGAATCACCACTAAATCGACGCAAACGAAAATGGTGCTATCGAGTCGTTGGTCGCCGTCCACCGATTCGAGGGCGACGACCTGTACCGTTAGCGGCGTGTCCACGCCCTGCGACAAACGTAGGTTGAACTGCCCTTGGAGCGGAACGCTTTTTGGCGGAGTCATATCATTCCGGGCGGTGCCTATCTTCAGCGTCGCCGCGTCCAGAGAAACGGCACAAAAAGTGAACAGTATGGTGAAAATGAGTCGCAACATGGCAGATAGGGAAATAATTTTCATTTTGCGAGAGTGTAATATTTCTCACCGCCAGTGTCAACCGGCAGAGCAGCATACCGAACTGAAAGTCGCAATCGCAAGATTGCGAACCCGCCGTCTCTCAGTTATAATGCACTGCGCCCGCTCAAAAATGGTCGTTTTTGCCGCGAAAAAGTGGTGCCAATTTGTCCCCGTTTTCGGAATAACGACATATCACGATGCCCATAAAAAATCCCTTCATTTTCGGAATACTGCTGGTATTCCTAACCGTAGGAAGTATCGCACACGCCCAAAGTGGAGGAGACAAATACGTGCTGGATTCCCTAAACATGTTACTGTCGGCACGTACTATTGAATGTGATCTTCGCATCGAAACCTTTGTCGATGACAAAGAGTACACCGCTAAAGGACAATACGTCGAACAAGTTCTGTCGCGTGTAACACCGAATTCCTTTTTCCGGTCGGTCTATCGGTTGGAAATCACCTACTTTTCGATGAATGCGCCGATGGCGAACGATGCCGAACTCAATCAAATGACGCTCGTCTGTCACGCTTCGGAAGACGGCGAACGACATCAGATCGACCGATACACTTCCATTGAAGGAGTCAAGTCCGGCAGTACGATTGACCTAAAAAAATTAGAAGAGCGGATCAAAGCGGCAAACCAAGAGATCGCATTTAGCCAAGTCAGTGTCGTGCGTAATTTAGGGGGACTCGCAGGAATGATGCGGCAAATCAGCCGATTTTATGAGTTTGCGTCTCCTACTCAAGAGAACTTGCGGGATCAGGAGATGATTCCCGTGTGGAAGTTGACCGGGTCGTTGCAGAACAGACATTGTCAAGCATTGCTCACGAAGTTTGGCGGTCTCAACAAGCAGGGACACTATCCGGCGGATTTTCCCAGCGATATTGAAATTTGGATTGGTCGGCACAACGATTTTCCTTACAAGATACGGTACTTGCGGCGAACCTCGGAAAAGTCAGAACAGAAAAAGTTGCTGTTTCAACAGTCGTTTTTCAAAGTCGCCTTAAATGAAACTCCGTTTCAGCCTTATACCGACTTGAAGTTTTCCCCACTGAAATTTCCTGCGGACGTTTTCAGTGTGCGCGATGAGACTGACGATTTCATCAAAGCGTTAGGACTGTAAAACGCCCGATTGTAAAGTGCCCAGTCACGCGAATCAAGTCATGCGGTATATCAACGTCCAGTCCAGCACGATTCCGAGCAGAGCATGCTGTCCCAAGCCGGACAAAATGGAACGAGTCCGATAGGCAATGAGTCCCCAAACGAGTCCGGCAATGATTGCACCAAAAACTTCACTGGGCGGATGACCGTAGTGCAACATCGTCGAAGCCATCGTTTGCACAAGGATCGCTGCCGGAATACCGAAACGTGGCGAAAGTCCCTGTTGGACAAAACCGCGAAACATGAATTCCCAGCCAAAATAGCATCCGAAAAAACAAATCGAATGAATGATGAAAAGGTCAATACCGATCTTCGCATGCTGCGGTCGAATCGCTACATTGAACGGATAGACATCATAAAATGCCGGACTGTGTCCCGTCATCACTGCAATCACAAGGATCACCGGTGCTGCCAACAAGAACGTCCGAAGAGTACGATGAGCGATTCCGAGACGTAAACCGTAATCGGCGAGATGTTCCCGGAATCCCCATTTGACGATGCCCATCGGAATCAGACCGAACAGGATCAGTGCGGCAAAGAGCGGAGTTGTGCCTATCCAAAAATCGGCGAGTGTCGGGGGGGCTTCAAAATGGGGAAAGCAAAAACACTTCCAGACCGATGCCGCCAAAATGGCATAGAGCAAAATGACAATGGGTTTGGTTTGATCTTTGGTAAACATTCTTGTTCTGTATGACTAAAGATTTCGTCCCAAATTTTTCCCCGGCAATTTCGGCACCGCATATTCGACAGAACCTTCGAGAGGTTTGGGAACGTTCAATTCGCCGGGGCTCTCCTCGCGGATTGCCGTGAGGGGGAGGAGCGGAGAGTCTACAAAATGATCCATCTCCCAATCTGCTGATGGTTTCACGGAGAAAACAACATCTTGTGGGTTCGTTTCCGACGGACTCACCGGTAGGGTTCGCTGACTTGCGACTACCAGTGGCACACGTTGATTCCGCCGGGCATATCGCATTGCCGCACGATCAACGACATCGCAAAACTCCACAAAAACACTCGGACGAATTGAGGAAATCTCTTCTGCGGTACTTTTCAGGACAGCAGTATTGTGTGCAGCGGCTCGGGAAACCTGATTGATAAACGATATCGCAACTTCAAAATTGCCGTCCATCACTTTGGTAAACATGGCAAAAAATAGTTTTGCCAGTACATCCACTCCCGCACTGTTGAATTGGACAAATATGTCGAGATCGCACACGATCATCGGTTCATTCATTTCATCTCGTGCAAACTTCGTACGCAGAACCAAAATGACATCTCCTTGATAAGCCCTCGCCATTAACGGTCCGCGATATTCCCCTTTGGCATAGGTAATGCAAAGGTCATTGGTTCGATGCAAAACTTCGACCGCCGCAGTAGTGCCTATTGTCTCTTTGAAGAGGTAATGATTCTCCTTGACTTCATAGAGCGAAATTTGAGCGGCACCCAGATGTTCCCAAAAGCCGGTAACCAAGTCGGGGTGCCGGAGCAAAAAGTTGTAAATTTCGGGATCGGCATAGACCGTCTGCTGCGGCATGCGGTGAAAAAGAGGATTTCCGGCAGTAACACTCCTGATTTTCTGTTGTGTGGCAGTGGACAATTCATCCCACGGGAGTGTTTTGAGGGATGCCTGCATTTCCTGCACCATTATGGCGACAGCATTTGTCTGTTGGGTGTTTCGGAGTTCCCGAATGGGTCGGTTCCTGCTTTGTGGACTTCTTTCGTCGTTTTGAGCATAAATTGCCGAACCGCCGCAACTGGAAAGGAGGAAAGCAGCGCACAAAATCGGCGAAAACAGTCGACGCAAAGGAAAAAGCACAGGAAATTGGGGGTGGAAAGGGAAAAGCCGCTCCAGTACCGGCTCCATCCCACGTATCGACTAAAAAAGACGGAAACGTCAAAGATTTATCGTTTCTCCGTCTTTTCCCTATAACCGGGGATTTCACTACGCAACATCCTCGGCTCTTTTGGAGTAGCAAACCTAATCCTTCTTCCAAGCCTTGCGTACCTCGTGGTAGGAAGGTTTTAGTTCGTCCTCCGTCGTGACGAGTCCCCAGCGAGTTTCGATGGGACAGTCCGGTTGACCGCAAACATAGCATCTGTACGAATCACTGAAACAATAGATAAACGCCCCCACAAGATAGGGTTTTTGCATCAACCGAGGCAGTATGTCGCGGTAAAAATCCCCTTGCCCTTCAGGAGTGTGCGGATATTCGGGAATCACGTTTTTTTCAGGAAGTTCAGCGTAAAGGTGTTCCCTAAAATCGGAAATGAAAAGGAAATCCCCCCAATCGCCGGAAGCGTTGCGGCGAACGTAGTCTTGCATACGTTGCGGCAATCGGTTCACAAAATCCTGAATATTCGCCCTCGCTTCCGCTTCGCTTGAAGCCCCGTAACGCATCAGAACCTCACGCTTCTGTTCCTCTGTTTTGGGACTGCCCTCCCCGATATAGCCGAATTCGCAGAGAATAATCGGCTTGCCGGTAAAACTCCAGAGATACGCCAACGCGATGTCGTACATCCAAATGTAATTGCCGAACGAAAAAAAGCAACCAATGTAAATGTCGATTCCCACGTAATCACAAAACTTGTGATAGGGACGCATCATCAGGTGAAGATCGACCTGAGGACCTGCCGAATTGTAACCGACGATAACATCGCCCCGAACAGGATAGACCGCTTCGAGTTGAATCCCTATAAAGCGCACCGCTTCTTGCATCGTCAATGGCAGTGTAAAGCGGGGAACTCCCATCTCATTGGTGATTTGCAACGCTCCCATCAGTCCTTGCAGGTCTTTGACAAGAAAAACGGCGATCTCTTTGACCCGCGCTTCGTTTTCAGGAAGTCGCGGATCGATTCCATTGGCGATAAACTCTCTGGGATAGGGCGTTACCGCCATGATTTTCATGCCGTTGTCCGCGTAGCCCTGGAGTTTCTTTTTAAAGTTAACATAGGATTCCCGAATATTACCCTCGGAGTCGAACGGAAACGGAATATCGCATCGATCCCACTCGATTCCCGCACCTTTTATCAGATCATATTTGTCGTTGCCGTGGCAGACTCCTTTGATGAATCCGCCGACTTTTCGTTTTGCCGATTCGACTTCCGCCGAAGTCTTGGGTTTGAACGAATACGTCAAAAGTGACGGCGGCACATGCGTCAGCGTCGGAGCCATTTGGGAATATATGAACTCTTCGAGTCCCATCGTCTGTCCGAGTGTTTGAAAAAACACGTCCAGCGGCTCCGATGCCTTGAGCGTGGACTGACCCGAAAACAACGTTGCCATACCGACAACGCAACATAACATTACCTTCTGAAAGCGTCTCATAGTAGTTTTTGGTTAGAGTGGTGGTTATTACTTCTCCCCTCGTATGACGGTTGTCTTTGGATCACACAGCGACAGAATCGCCAGCAGATCACCATATTTGACGATGCCGGGGAGCATATTTACGTCGTCAAGTGTCTCGATGTCCGCAAAGCGGAAGCCTTCCGTATCAACGATCATCGTATCGACGGCATCGCCGAGCAACGCCCTCGCAACGGCGGCATAAGCGGCACCGCCCTTCAAACCGTGAAGGGTGATGTTCATCCGTTCCGATACCGGCGGGAGTGTCAATGCTCCCAAAAGCCCTTGCACCCGTTTGGAAAATATCGTCAGATTGTAACCGTAAGTGTAGCCGAGAAACTCTTTCCACGGTTCCTGACTGCCGCTAAACATCGCTTTTTCCAAGGGACCTTCAGCGACATTGTTACCGCCTTGTCCATAAAGATCGAGAATCACCACGAGGTGTCCCTTTTCCAAACAAGTATTGACTTCGGCAATCGGTTGCCCTTGTTCGTTCAAATAATCGGACACGCCGTTTTTCGAGACAAATACGGAAATCTCAATCTCGGTGCGCGATGCCGCCTGCGGAATCAGCAGAACGCCGGGTGTGGACAAGCGGGTGCGTGTATCGATCAACCGGAATGTGCGCCGGGTTCCGTAGGACTCCTCCTGGACGTGGTCACTCGGTGCGAATACCACGTCACCCGGCTCTGGGCTCTTCCACCCGATCATCGTTTCGAGAGCATTCTTGACGATTTCGTTTCGCTGTTCTGGCGGCAATGCGGCAAGTTGTTTTTGGGAACGCTCATCCATTTCACGGAGCAGGCGGCGTTCGAAAGCTTTGCCGACCTGATCGCCGGATGGTTTGGCATGACTGCCCGACCAAACGGTCATTTCCTCGACCGTCAAAGGTTGGAAAGGCTTTTCAACCGGCTCGTCTTCGAAAGTGTGTCCGAGTTTCAGATGCTCGTTCATGAACCGATACATATCATTCCGGGCAACGAAATTGTAATTGTGTCCAAATTCTACATGCGGAAACAGAGCGACATTTTTTTCGGCACCATAAAGACCGTAAAGCCGTTGTAACTGCGGAAAACCCTTTGTTTTCATTTCCCTAGTCCAGTCATTGGCGGCGGTCATTCCCTGCGGTTTGGGAGCGAACAGAGCGGCAATTTCGGCGTTACCGGTTCCTATTCGCAGGTAGTGGGCATTTTCGCAAGTACAACCGCCTTGCATCGCTGTCGAGACCATCACGGCGGGAAAAGAGACGGCAATTCGATCATCGATGGCAGACAGAATAAACGACTGCGTTCCGCCACCGCTCGCACCGGTAATGGCGATGCGGTCTTTATCGACTTCCGGCAGAGATTCGAGCCAATCGAGCGCACGGATTGAGCCGAGCGTTTGCAGTCCCATTGTATTTTGGAGACGCAATTCAGCCTGCGGACTGAAAAATCCCCAGTTCTCTTTGGTGTTCATTGCTTCCCGGACACCGGTAGAGTGGGGGATTTGAATACTGTCGGCGTAACCGATCATATCGTAGTGAAACACAACACACCCTAGTCGGGCGAGTGTGGCACATCGTGCTTGCAAGGGAAAGCGACCGCTGGGATCGTACTTTTCGCCGCCGGATTGGAGTTCTTTTTCAAACTCCTGATTGGGGTGGCGAAAAAAGCGACCGCCGCTCCAATGACCGTGCGGACTGAGCACACCGGGCATTTTTCCTGCTCGGTTTTTGGGGACGTAGAGATTGCCTGTTAGAAAATAACCGGGGACGACCTCCAGAATGACTCCGTGTACCGTATATTCGTCTCGTTCTATCGGATGATGGACAATCGGTTTGAGGTCGGTCTTTTCCGGGAGTGGATAGAGCCCTTGCGACACGAGAATCTGGCGTTGCAGTTCGGGGCGACGCTGTTCCCACTGTTCGAGCGTTTGCGGCGGTTCAAAAGGATGATTGCCGTTCAATGTCCTGTGTTGAGCAAAGACCGAAACAGTAAAAAGGAGAATGACAACAAGGGGGAGAACAAGATAAAGGAGAGACTGCTTCATAAATACGGAGGGCAGTAAAAAGGATACACCTAGCGATTGACCGCCTCATTGTAACGTATTTGGGTCGGCGACGGTAGGGGGGTTCACAATGTTCGCAATGACAAAATGACAACAGTGCCGTAATCCTTGCACATCAGAAGATTCCATAATCATACAACAGCGGTAAAATCTTTTCTCGCAACAGATCATGCCGTTGTTTTAGAGCAACAAATAGGTCGGCACCGAGTTTCGCTGCCCGAAGTGCCTTTTGAATTTGATACCAACCGGCATCGTAAGATTCAATACCAAACTCGGAGTCTGGAAGTACGTGCAAGTTCGCAAAATAACATCGGTAAATCCCTTTCGCACATTCCAGTACCGTCTGCGCTTCGGGGGACAATGTTTGCCGGGAAAGCCAGTCGGCTACGAAGGCGCAATCTAACGATTGCGGCTCTGTTAACGATTGCGGATCTGTTCGCCATTTGTGCACATCTTTCATCGGAAAGGGAAAGAAATGATTGATGACTTGATAGACCCGATCTTGATAGACGACATTTCGCAACGCAACCGTTTGATTTTTGCTGTCGAACAAACTCCAGACGGCACAGTCGCCGATGAATGGCGGCAACGGTTCTCGGTTCGGACGCATCAGTTGGTCAACGTGATTGATCCAAGAGTCCTTCGGAATCCGGCGAGCGGCAAAAACGACCATCGCCTGCTCAAAATTGTCCGGCGTTACCGACAATGCACCGGCACTGACCTGCGGACCGGACAGAAAGGCAGTCTGCTGTTGATTCTGCAATTCATTGCCGGGACACATCAGCGAAGCCAAAAAATCGTCGGCGATCCGATGACGCGGATCGGCATTTCCCGACTTGATTTTGAGTGCCGAACTGAACGGCGGAAACATGCTTGTTCCACGCGGTCGCTTGATCCATCGGCTCAGAAATTCGCTCCGGTTTGCCAATTTCAGTCTTTTCGTACCAATCTTTTGCGTCGTGTGATCCAATATGTCGAGTGTAATTTTTTGTGTTGAAACATTTTTCGCTTGATGGATGCCCCAAAGAATGAACGACACAGGAAAATGACTCGTTTTGGAAGTACCGCCGAAGTTTTCCGAAGAAAAAATAAAGCCAGCCTGAAATGCCGCTTGAAAAATGCGATCCCTAAATTTTTGGTAATTCGTCGAAACCAGATATTTGAGTGGAGCGAACAATCCCAAGAGTGCTTCCCGGTCTTTGAATTCGTTCATGATGCGGTACAAAAATTGGACGTACAGTTCGCGGGAGACTTCGCCCAATCCCTCGGCTTGCATTTGCGTTCGGATTTTTGTGTCGGAAACCCCCTTTTTACTTGTCCCTTTCAGACCGGCTTCCTGTGCGGTCGCATACGGTGGATTGACCAGTATGATCCATTTGATTTTTGGGTTCGATAAATCTTTCCGCAGAGCCACCGGCATGTTGTCTGCTTCATCGTTAAGATAATCATATTGAAAGACCGTCGCATCGGGAAATTCCTTTTTGAGATGTTGTACGTCTTTCTCTTCCAATGTCGAAAGATAGCAGTATGGCAAAAAATCTTTCGGCAAAAAGAGTTCGAGATTTCCTGTTCCTGCTGCCATATCCCAGAGTCGATAGCAATCTGGATAACGATCCGATTGCGTCCAAGAGTTTCCGATGTTTTTTTCAACATAGGTACAGGCTTTTTTCGCAAAGGGGAGTGGAGTGTGAAAGACTCCACTGCGCCGTGTTGCCACGTCCATAGGGGGCATTGTCATAGGGGGCATTGTCATAGGGGGCAAGCCATAGGAGGCATTGTAGTAATTTAGTGATGGTAGGCAACTATGCCCCCTTGGCTCAATGAAGAATTGAACCCCCCGGTTTTCCTCGCAGTTTATTAAGTTCATCGAACATAGCGACGATATTTTCCGGCGGAACTTCCGGCATAATGTTGTGAATCTGCTGAAACACGTAACCACCGCCTTGCGAAAATTCGGCAAAACGTTCACGAACACAACGCCGTACCTCTTCCGGCGTACCGTTGGGCAGAATCGCTCGTGTATCGCAACCTCCTCCCCAGAACGTAATGCGGTCGCCGTAAGCGGCTTTCAAGGCAGTAGACTCCATTCCCTTACAGCCGACTTGTACCGGATTGATACTGTCGAGCCCGCCTTCGATCATCAGTTCGATCAGCGGAAAAACACCGCCGCAACAGTGCAATTGCGTTTTGAGATGCGGAGCGATCTCCTTTGTCCGTTTCCACAACTTACTGTGATAGGGCAAATAATAGCGGCGGTACATCGCCGACGACATAAGCGGTCCCTTTGTGCTGCCGAGGTCATCGCCGAACATGACAACATCGATATACGGTGCGACAACATTCAGCCATTTTTCCAAATTGGACAAATGAATCTCGAAAAGTTTTTCCGAAAACCGGAGACAGGCATCAGGATAACGTCCCATGTAGAACATATATTTTTCCATCCCGAACAAGTAGCATGGAATTTCATACATGTTTCCGCCGAACAGTCCGATGATCGCACGGTCTGTCGATTCACGCAAAGTCTTTGCCCGGCTTCGCATCTGTTCGACCCCTTGTTCGGTGTCCAGTGAAAATTCCCAGCCCGGTGCAGGAACGCCTGTCCACGAAGTCGTCGGCAACACTTCACGAAGGTCATCAAAGGGATCATGTTCAAAATCTCTGTCCGCCAGTGGATAATAGCACTGTTCGAAAAAATGGGTGCCTCGCTTCATTGCAGCGGCGCGTCGCCCTCCGACAATCATGTAGCGGTTGTCGTCATCTTCGTCCAGTTCTGCCCAAGCCGGTATCCTACATTCGGTACCATCGATGAGCGTCCACGGCTTCCATGAAGATTCTTCAAGGGCAAAACCGCGTCCCAATTCGAAGGTGTCCACTTTGAAGAGATCGAGAACTTCCGGCTCCACGATTGCCAGTTGCTGGACAAGATCATAAACGTAAATGTGACCAGTCTCGATTCCGAGATGCTTTTTGAGCCTTGCGTAAGCGACGGCACTGATTCCACTGGATCGATGTCCACCGAAATCAAGCGGCACCCACGGGGTCGGTTGATGACTCAAAGCCAAGTGAACACATGTTTTGGAATCCATAGTGGTCTATTCGGTTGGGTATTGAAATTATTGACTCGTTTACGAATCTGCCGCTTCATTGCCATAGAGTTCGGCATTGTAACGTAACAGTGCTAATGTTCCCCAGAGGAGATTCGCCGCGATGAATGTCCCTAAAAAGAGCGTAGCGTTGCTTTCCGTACCGCCGCCGTAGGCATGGACACTTCCCTTGAAAACGAAGTTAATACCGTACCAAGTAATAATCACCGCGATTGATGCAAACAGTGCCCCAACGGTAACTCCAATCGCTCCGTAATATCGGGCGGCTTTGCCGTGAAGAACAATCGCGAGGAAAATAATCGTAATCAATGCCCACATTTCCTTGGGGTCCCAACTCCAAAAGCGTCCCCATGAGTAGTCCGCCCAACGTGCTCCAAGAACTGTTCCGACAATCAAGAGTAACAATGCTATTTTCATAAGCATCTCAATCACTGGCGAAAATATCTGACATTGTTGCGGTAGCAGTACTTGCGTTTTTTGCCCTTCCCAGCCCTGTTCGGAACGTCGATAACGTCCGAACACCACAAATCCGAGCGAGACCGCCGCCAACCCCCAAGCAATAAATGCCGCCGCATAACTCACGATAATTGCCGTGACATGGACTGCCAACCAGTAATTGCTGCGCAACACCGCCGCTATCGGTCGGATGTCCGGGTTGAACTCTGACCTATTCAGCGTTGCGATCAAAGCGACGATAAAGACGATGCCTGCCGTGATGGCGATGAACAATTTTCTGTCCAAAGCGGCGTTTCGTGCTTGTTTCAGCCAAGCCTTCCCGCTGATGTCTTTTCGTTCGTTCTGCTTTTCACCGTGAAAAACCCCACTCAATTCGGAACGAGATAGTGCTGCCGATGGTGCTTTACCTTCCTTGTGAGAAGCAGATTCTACCACGATTATTGACTCGAACGATTGGATTCCCAGTTCGGCGGCGATCCAAGACGGACGCAACAGCAATGCCGGTGCCAAGAGGAGCGTCAGCAACACATGGGGAACGATCCAAATCATGAGAAAAACACATATGGCAACCGTCAGAGTATCGATGGTATCATTTGTTACGAACATGTTGTTCGCTGCCGCAACCAATCCGTGTTGGGCAAGATAGTCACCATTTGCGAAGAAAACGATTGCGTAAAACGTCACAAAAGTCAAAATCAGACGCGGCAGTGCCAACAGATATTGCCCAACCATCTTTCGCTGGGTTTTACGGAGACGTTGTTGTGTTTCCAATTCCGCGCTGTGCAGTTGCGGTATATGACCGTGATGACCGCCGAGAGGACTGAGCCCTTCGGGAACGCCCAACTCTTTCACCGCCTCGCGGATCGCCGACTCCCCAGAAGTTTTAACAGAAGACACGGCGGCTTTGTGTGCCTTCCACGCAGCGAACCATTCCAGTAATATGCCGAGTCGCGGGAATTTGGAATACATCCAAGCCTGCTGCAACGCAGGATGAAGTAACGGAGAGAGAGCATACCACGTTCCGAGAATTGCCGCCGCTAGTGCCATCATCACAACGGTTTCATACATGTTCGTTACCGGAGCCCAGCCGGTAATGCTTGCCCGCATTAGTGCGCCGAGAAAAGCAATCACTATCGAAAGGAGCAACATGCCCACGCTCCCGATGAAGAGCCATTCTTCAATCGAGTTCGTATAATCCGGCAATGCTGCGTCGTCTTCTTTACCGTGTACATTCGAATGGATGGACACAGTCTTGCCCACTGCCGATTGATCGCGGGCGGCGGAAGCAATGTACGCTACCACATTCAGGCAAAGGGCAAGTAGGGCGAAAACTCCCATCCAATAAAACGGATTACGCCGGTCATATCGGTACTCTGCCAACGATTTTCTTAAGGAGGTCGCAGTGGGATAAGCCGTTTTGCCAAAATGATCAGATAACAACCGATTCTCTTCATCGACAAACGACTTTCGATGTGTATCGATCCGACCCGCCACTTCGTGAACAACCTGGTGGAACTGTTCTGCCCGAAGAATAAAGTCGGAATTCCCGTATTGTCCACCCGTCTGTGCATGGTACGATGCCAAGAGATCCCTTAATCGGGTTCGGATCGTTCCGACGAGGCTTTGGTCAGATTGACCTAATCGGAGGATACCGCCCCTCATGTCAAACGGTTCATATAATAATTGTGCCAGCAGTGCTGGATTATTGGGATCAATATCGGTATCCGCCAGCGGGTCGTCCACAATATCGGTTTCGGGTTCCTCCGTGTCTTCAGTAGGTTGCAGGAAGGCATCGATATCAGCATCGCTTATTGCGTCCGGGTCGGTGCTGGATTTCTCTTCTGTTGGCGTTGGATCAGTAGTTTCATTTGTCGTTCTCGTTACAGGGGACCTAGGTGCCGAGGGGCCCAACTGCGGATCAAGAAAGCGTTTAACAAAAGTTTCTCCGCTTCCGAGGATCATCGGAGCCGATGCCCAAGGTTGAACACCGAACTTGTCTGGTAAACTGTCCATTTCCAACACTAGAGACGACCGAATCGGCAAAAACCGGAGCGAGCGACCATTGTCATAGAGGGCAAGATAAGCGGCTTCAATTTCGTGCCGAAACTTCTTGACTGAATAATAATAACTAATTGCCCATCGCCGGATCGTCGACTGATGGTGCTGATTTTCCGGCGATTGTAGCGTCGGCAAGAGCCGCTCGGCAGTAGGGACATTGCTTCCTTGTTTACGGTAGGAGGTGCCGGGATAAAGCGACTCCATAAGGACAGCGGCTTCGGCAAGATTCGTGTCAACAAGGTCAATGAGTATTTCGTAGTAGCGTTCGACAATCCTTGCTCTTGGAACGGTGGGAGTGCCGACGGAATCGGTGCGGTTATAAATCTGCATCAAAAAGTGCATCTGGTCGGCGATGTCGTGCCAACGCCGCGTTGTCGGATGGAACGCCGTCAGGGCATCGGGACTTGCGGAACGTTCGGTCGCTTGCCGAGCCGGAATTTCCCCATGCGAGAGAAAAGCCCCCCAAGCATTGAAGGCGGAAAGATAAGAGGAATCTCCGTCCATGGCTTGATGAAGCAATGAAATCATCCGGGTGGGACGTTGCCATTGCGGATGGAACGTCAATTCCCGAAATGTCTCCGCCTGACTTGCTAAACGCTCCGTGATTTGGTCGAATCTGTTCGGGGCTTTCGTGATTGGACCGCGTTCATATCGTCTCTGAATCTCTGCATACCGTTGCTGATATCGTTGCGATTTTTCCAGTTGGTACAAGGAAATACGGTACAGCGAAGTCCTTCCATCTCTTGTAAAGGATATATCCAAAACTTCTTCCAAATAATCTGTTTCGGAAACAAGAAAGATCGGAATATACGCCCAAACTTCCGGTTCGCAAATCCATGAAAACACAAGTTCGTCGGCATGGAAGTACCGACCTTCTGGCGGAACTAATTGCCTAATACGATCAGCAAGACGTTGGACATGTGCCAGGTCAAGTCCCAGTATCGGCAATGCCGTACTGATTTGTGGCGTGTCTCCCGCAATTTGATACGGACTGTAATGGCGGTCAAACCCGCCATCAAGACCAGCATTGGGGTTCAGAAACCGAATATAGCCTGTAGAACCCTCCTCTTGTGCGGCAGTGTCTTGTTGCCGTTGGAAAGTCTCGATCACCTGATTGAAATCGTTAATCGCCGCATCGTCTCGAACAAGGAACGGACGCTCCGTGCCGCAAATTTCCCGAACGATCTGCCGGGCAAACGTATGCAGCGGCATCACTCTGCCGTTATGAAAGACGGGGAGCGTTTCCCAAGCGTTCAGTGTAAAAAAATTACTTTGCGCAAAAAGACTGCTTCCAGAAAGAGTCCAGAGAACAACAAGGAAAAAAATAAAGGTACGTGTATGGGACATGATTAAAAAATTTTGTTGGTCGGAAACATTCGGAGTGTTTATTCGCCGAGTTTCCATCTCCTTATCCACGTTTTCTCCAAACGAACAGTATGGTACCAAACACGATCAGGAACGAACCGAAGTATTTCCATCCGCGTCCCGGATCGGCATTCACCGATAGGGTACTCATCGCAATCGACTCACGCGGTCGTGTTTCCCAGGGGAAAATAGTGCCGTTATAAAATTCGTGAAACTGAGGTTGATCAGGATAAAACGGACCGAGATACGATGACTGATAAATACGGTAGCCGCGCCCCGTGCCAGTGAAAAAACCGGGACGATTCATCGAAATCAGAACGTTCTCTCCCTCCGGCAACACCCGGTAATTCTCAAATTGACGCGAAAATTTGTCTTCCGCATTTTTTGGATCAATCGGTTCAACGAAATCAACAAGGCTCGAATAATGCGAAGGCATCCGCGTTCCCGGTTCGGTACGTTTCTCAAACTGCTTCAAGAGAATACCGAACCCGAGTTCAATGGTTTCACAATTTAACTGTACACAAAGCGTTCGACCGTTTCCATAAATGTACCGGATTTGATCTTTGTCCGGCGGAAACGGAACAACCGTCGGCATCGCCGCCCGAATCCAAAACGTATCTTCCTTACCGTCAAACACGACCCGAAGTTGGAGCCGCTGTTCATTCTGCCGTTTCTGACTGGTGGAAATCGGTACAATCCTGCTACCGGGAACATCCTGCGGAATGAATCGGTCAATGACGATGTCCGCTTCGTCCGACGTTTGTTCGGCAACCTGAAACTGTGGTTTCTTCTGTCCTACCCGCTCCGGCACCACTCCGTCGGCAATAATGTTCTGTCCCGACCAGAACCGATAGTACAATTTTTTGTCGGGACCCTGCATAAAATCCAATCGGGGCAGTGCCATGCGTTGTAGCATCGGATTGTCGGCGTGCTCGACACTTTGCTGCATAATGTGTTGCGGATCAATCCAGTAGGAACCGAAAACACCCAGTCGCTGGGCTTGCACATTCAATTCAGGATTGTCGGGCATCAACACCATCGCCTCCTTTTCACCGCTCTGCGAAAACAGGGAAAAACGAATGATCGGTCCCCGACTGTTGAACCGGACATCACCGATCTGCAAGCCGGAATCTCCAACAGAAAAACGGTTGTCTCCGAGTTGGAGCAGTTGATCGACATTCACGGAATAGATGTTGCCTCTGAAATAGAGCGTGATTTCTCCCCAGAGTCCGGTGTTGTCTCCGCCTTTCGGTCGGCACTTTTGGAAGGCGGTCAACTCGTCCTGGGTGTGTGCCAAACTGTACGAAACCCGCTCCCCTTGGGACATTCTCTCACTCACTCCGCGAACGTCGGACATTCCCGGCATGCCGTGTCGCTGCCGAAGGTCTAAACGTACCTGTTCCCAGTTGCGGGGAACCTCTCTGATGTCTCCGACTTCCGTTTCTATTTGGACGGTTTTGTTTTTCCACAAAACGCTCGCATCAAACGGCGGAACTGGTTCGAGGGCTGAATGAGCATAGTAATCCAGTACCTCGACTCGGAGGTTGGGATCGTCGATGGATAATACTCCGACATCCCGGTGTCCCGACTGCATGGCAAACCAAAGGAGTGTCTTGTATCGCCGGTCATCTCTGATCCAGTTTTCGTATTGATAATCCTGCCAACTGAAAGGACCTGTTTCCAAAGGGAAAGCGTGCGGTTCAGGAACACCGCCTTCGGAAAGCCCGACATATTTGAATTCTAGTTGCTGTCGTTCCGGTTTGACGGCGACTTTTCCGATGGTGCCTTCCGCCAATGTGATCTGGGCTTCCTCGCCTCCTTTCCATGTGAGGTAACAACCGAACAGCAGGACGAGAATGCCGATATGAACCGCGATAAAGGGGATGTAAAACCATGCCCGAGACAGGCGCACGAGAACACTAAAAGCAAGGTTGAGGGCAAACAATCCCAGTAGAGCGTGAAACCACGGATTGGCATAGACAACAAATTTTGCAACGTTCGAACCGTACTCGGACTCGATGAACGTTCCCAGTGCCATAAAAACGAGCATGACAGCCAGGAGACAAATTCCGAGCGTCAGTGAGCCGACGAGCCGAAACGGTACTGTTATACATGCTAACGTTCGGTCGGATTCTTCTTGTGCTCTGCCGCTTTTACCTTGTGCGTTTATTTCGGGCATACTTTTTGGGTGCGTGGGCACTTTCCCAGCCTATACTCCATTCTTGAGTCTATCCCGTAAACGGCTAAAAATCAAGATATTACGTAAACAGTGCATCGTTTTTTTTCCATTTTGCCCCTTTTTTACGGTTTTTGAGCATTTTGACGGCATTCCTACTTCGCCTAATTCAAATTTCTGATCAACATGAAAGCCGGGAGCGCAGCAATGCGGAGTGATCGGATTCATTTTGCCAGTACTCCGGCTGTTGGGGGACAGGCAAAGGAAAAAGGAAAATGTCTTTTTTTGTCTTGCAATCCGTTTCAGTTCATGGTATAATAGGGGGTCGAGTCGATTGTAACACTTTTTCACAACGTAAGGACTAAACATGTCAAAATTTCTTCCCACTGTCAAAATGGGGGCAACTTGTCTTGCTCTCGTTGCCCTTTTACTTTGCTCCGCATCGGTTGCTCGTGCCGATGTGGTTACCATCTCTACGCCATTAACAACGACCAATGTCGGCGATGCCTGGAACATTTTCTATAGTGGTTCAACTTCCACCACAGTGCCTTCCGATTATGTGACACGCTACCTCGATGGTTGGGCTACAAGGGACAAATATTACTTCAAAGGCAGTTCCTGGTACACTCCAAAGGTGGGCGAGGGGAATTGGATTTCCCCGTCCAATACCTCAAGTGCTGCGCTCGGATTGTACGCTTATTCCATCGATTTGGGAACCTATTTTACAGGGAACGAGTGGACGCTTCGAGGATCACTCGCATCGGACGATATGACTGTTGGTGCTTATCTTATCGGGACTGACAAATCCGTGGTGGACTTCAACTTCAGAAATCTTGTGTCACCTGTGTCACCGGGACTGTTCTCAAGCGGTGCGAGCTCTCAAAGCGCGCTTCATGCGTTGCCGCCAGGCGGAATCGCTCTCGACGGTTTAGTGGACGGAATGAACTATGATCTGGTGGTGTTCATTATGAATACCGGAGGAGCACAGGGACTCCTTTCCAATCTTGTCCTCGACAAAAGAAGCAACGAAGTGCCGGAACCGGCGACGCTGGTCATTTTGGCACTCGGCTTGACAGGACTCGGTCTCGCCCAGCGGAGAAGGAAGAGGTAAGTTAGCCGCCTCACCCAGTGAGGCGCACGATTGTGAAAGATACCATCGTTTTTGTGATATGTTGCGGACAGCCAACACACAATCGAACGAAAAGTATGGGCACACACCATCGTTCCAAGTATGAAAAAGGAATTGCAAGGAATTGCGCTGGCAGTCCAAGACGTTACAAAGGTTATTGTCCCGCTGTTGGAAGCATATCATCAGGCAAAATTAGCCATCGAACGAAACAAGCCGCATCCGGCAGCATTGGAAGCGGAAGAACATTTGGCTCATTTAGTTCCGCCGGGTTTCTTAACGACGACGGATTGGAATTACCTCCGAGAGTATCCGAGATACTTCCGGGCAGTGCCGATGCGTTTTGAAAAGTTGCGAAGCGGCGGTGAAACAGCGGATCGACAGGGAACGGAAGAATTGAAACAGTATTGGCAGAAATACTTGGAGCGTCGGGAGTTACACGATTTAGCGGGCATTTCCGATCCTGAATTGGATGTGTTCCGATGGATGATCGAAGAGTACCGCGTTTCCCTTTTTGCCCAACGATTGGGTACGTCAATGAAGGTTTCTCCGCAGCGATTGAATCGGCAGTTAGAGAAAGTACGTCGGTGATTGCGAAACAGAGCCCGCCGCATAAACAAGGAACGAACGTGTCCCTTGACCGAAGCGAGTGCAAAGGTTAAAATTCTACGCGACCTGGATGCTGTTTCCTTACAATTTTGTCCCATGGTTTTTGTCTATACACCGCAACACAGTTTTCTCATCGGCATCGACTCCGACGGCTGCGCCTTCGACACGATGGAATTGAAACACAAGGAGTGTTTCGTGCCAAACACTATTAAATACTGGAATCTTCAAGGAGTCAGCAAGTATGCCCGCGAAACCTTCGAGTTCGTCAACCTCTATTCGAAAAGCCGGGGAATTAATCGTTTTCCTGCACTGATCGAGACCTTACAGCGGCTCCAACGTCGTCCCGAAGTCACACAACGCGGAGTGAACATTGAAATACCGCAATCTTTAATTGACTGGGTTGCCTGGGAATCAAAACTGGGCAATCCCGCCTTGAAAGAAGAGATCGAACGCAATCCCGATCCCGGCTTGAAACAAACGTTGGAGTGGTCACTGGCAATCAATAAATCTGTCGATTTCATTGTGGACAAGGGTGTACCACCATTTCCCTTCGTAAGAGAATCGCTGGAAAAAATGAAGGGCAACGCCGACGTGTTGGTCGTTTCGGCAACGCCGCAAGAGGCGTTGGTGCGGGAATGGGAGGAGCAGAATATCAGTCAGTATGTGGCGGCAATTTGTGGTCAAGAGGTCGGCACAAAGAAAGAATCGCTGGAAAAAGCCAAGAAAATCGGCAAGTACGGCGAAAACAAGATGTTGATGATCGGAGACGCACCGGGCGATCACAAGGCGGCGGAAGCGAACAAAGCGTTATTTTTCCCGATCAATCCGGGCGCGGAGGAGCAAAGTTGGCAACGGTTGTATCTGGAAGGATTGGATCATTTCTTTTCAGGAACGTTTGCAGGACAGTATCAACAGGAGTTGCTCGACGAGTTTCATCGGTATTTGCCGAGCGACCCGCCGTGGACAGGGTAGTCAATTTTCAGTCTGCTAACAAGTTTGCACGCTGAAAACCGGGGTACGGGTTTCCAACTGGGAACTGCGGTAATAGCTAACGCATGGACATTCTGAGTGCCTTTGTTTCTGTCGTGATTATCTTTGGCATCCATAAAACGCATGATACTTTTCCTGTCGCTTGACTGAATAGCAATTTCAAAGTACCACGTCCCGAAGGTATCGACACAAAATTTGCGTTGGCAGAGGCGATGACTGCGCGTTCTGCATTTTCATTTTTACCAAAGCCGGAATGGAGCGTAGCGCAATGACGGTTAGCGTTGTTCCGTCATT
>Ga0123353_10003112_pt1 | contig 20814 bp, 12 predicted proteins | sample TergutLab28metaG_3_FD_92763 | JGI IMG/M metagenome (GOLD analysis project Ga0123353, IMG submission 92763) | Labiotermes labralis P3 segment gut microbial communities from Petit-Saut dam, French Guiana - Lab288 P3 | ecosystem: Host-associated > Arthropoda: Insects > Digestive system > Gut ... | reverse complement strand
TGAAACAGTCGCACCATTTACCAGTGTGCCATCATTGTAGAATTTCCCATTGGAGATTTGCGCGGTGTTTTGCACGGTGCCGTTATTGCGGAACGTACCATTGCGCAGTTGTGCACTTTGCACCGTCCCCGCAACGGCATTGGTGAATTCGCCGCCAAGTACCATGCTTTGACTCATCGTACCCTCATTGGTAATAGTGCCGCCGGTTTGGAAGGTGAGATTGGTGACGGTGCCGGCGTTTCTCATCTGATTCAGACCATCGAATGTTACTCCGTCAACCGTAGTGTTATTTCCAATGGAAACATTATTGAAATTGGCATCCAAGACAAGATTGTTGACAGTACCCCAGTTACTGGTACCTGCCAAACTACCAGCAACGGTGAGGTTGCCAATGGTGCCGGTGCCGGTCTCGCTAATACCTTCCAGATGATTTCTGGTCTGTCGCCCATCGTAAATGCCACCATAATAGATCAAATTGTCTATCGTCCCGACGTTGCCAACCCTTCCACCGGTCATCGTTAGATTGTCGATTGTGTTACCGGAGCGATTGGCAAGTTCTCCGCCATTGACCGTTGCACTGATAAGAGTATTATTGCTTTCATTGAATAACCATCCTCCATTGAGCGTTGCATTGACGGTTGTACTCCCGGTTGTAATATCGCCTAAAAAATTCATGCCATTGTTATACCATCCGCCATGAATTGTTACATTGCCGACTGTGCCTCCACGGTTGTGGATGCGCCCGCCATCATTAAGCGTTGCTTCGGCAATCGTACCGCGATTGTAGTTGTGGAGCCATCCATCAAGATTGACCGTTGCGTTGCTGATCCAACTGTAGGCGTTTCCGCCAACGCGGGTGTTGCCAAGGTTGTGGACAACCCCACCACTATGGACGTTTAGTGTTGCAATGTGCGGGGCATGTTCACCAGTAGTCCAATTACCCCATTGCTCCAGCGTTCCGCTGTTGTAGACGTTTGCCTCTACCCATACGCGGGCACCGGAAGTGTTCTGCATTACTCCACTCTCCACGTTTGCCGTATTGATGCCAGCATGGTTTTCCATCGTTCCACCTCTGACATTTACCGTATTGATGGTGGAGGTATTGTGGTTATCCATCCAACCACCGCTGTTGATGTTTGCCGTACCGATGAAGCCATCGCCGCGTCCGTGCATCCTTCCGCCGCTGTTAACGTCTACCGTGCCCATGTTGCCGGTATTTCTCGCTTGATTCAAGTTGAACGTTACTCCATCGACGTTAAGGTTGTTGCCGACGGAGACATTGTCGATGATACCGGGAGCGGCGGACAGTACGACGTTCTCGACGTTGGTCGTGTGCCAGTAACTACCGCCGTTAGTCAAATTACCGGCAACGGTCAGAGTGCCAATGCTACTGCCTCCGCCGCCGTAATGACCGTCGTAGTAGGTCAGATTCTCAATCCTGCTCCAGTTGCCCAGCACACCTCCGTGAAGACTCGCTACGATGACATAGTTACTGTTATCCAGCCACCCACCACGAACATTTGCCGTGCCTATGAGATAGTTGTTTCCAATCCAGCCGTCGTAAAGGTTCACGTAATCAATGATACCGACACCGCCGTTGTAACCGTTGTGCAAGGTGCCGCCGAATATATTTGCCGTGGTGATGCGACCAGTGCCTGTGCCGCCAGCACCGCCGGAGCCGCCGGAACCGCCGCTACCTGGGGCATTAGAGTTGTTGCCCCATCCCCAACTGCCACTGGAACCAGTCCCGCCAGTGCCGCCGTTGCTACCATTGCGACCGTTATACACTGTTCCACCATGGACTTCTACTGTTTCGATGACACCACTGCCGCTACCACCAGCACCGCCGGCACCACCTTGACCGCCAGTACCGCCACGACCACCGCGGAACGGTCTCGCATCGCCGCTATCGCCCCCTTGACCGCCAACGCCGCCGCTACCGCCAGCCCCGCCACTGCCATTGAATAACACTCCGCCAGCATGAACTATTGCCGTTCCGACATGACCTGTACCGCTACCGCCTACACCGCCGGTACCGCCGATGCCGCCAACACTTCCAGCACGATTGTTTGTATTGTTGTGCCTGCCACGACCGCCGATACCGCCGGTACCGCCACCGCCACCAGTGCCACCCAAACCGTTGTACAAGGTTCCAAGGATGTGTACAAGATCGATGGTGCCTGTTGCACTACCGCCTGCAATACCAGAACCCGCAACACCCGTACTATCTCTGTGGGGTGGGACGTAATCGGGAGCACCTGAGGTACTTCCGGACATGCCTTCAAAGCCTACAAAACCTACGTTGCCATTAGTACCACTGCCGTGGTAAGCCGTTGTGCCAGTGACGACGGTTGCCGTGTTGATGGTGGCAGTGCCAAGACTGTTAATGGTGCCGCCGTGTAGTTCAGCACTCCCAATGCTGGCATCGCGATTGTTCACAACCCCGCCATATGAGAGTCCCAAGGTGGCGATTGCAGGTCTGTTGCCCGACGCGGTTCCGCCTTGATTGTGCAGTTCTCCACCGCCATGTACCCAAACCCAGCCGATAGTGGCATTACCAGTGTTTGATAATTCTCCACCGCCGTGAACTTGAGCCGCCCCGATGTGAGCATTGTCCCTGTTCTGCACCAATCCGTGATTAAAAATACCAACCGAATCGATTGTGGCATGATTCAGATTTTGCAAGATTCCGCGACGGCGGATGCCATTATGGATGCCTTCACCGCCAACCACTGCCGTATTGATATGCCCGTTCATAAGGTTATAGAAGTATCCATCGGCACGTTCAACAGAGGGGCTTACGCCAACCGAGCCGCCAATGCTGGGAGGGAAAAATCCCCACGATATGCCCATGTCCACGTTTAGGTTCGTTATTACTGTGCTGTAAACACCCACCCTGTCGCGGCTTCTATCGTTTTCAAATCCACTCAGATAGTTCAGACCATCAACATGGATATTGCGTCCTCCCTGTGCCGAAGCGTTTCCCGGTAGAAGAAATGCCAAGAGGACGGCAAGCAATCCGAGGCGTGAAAACAATGCGTTCATGAGTTGTCCTTTCCTTTGTTAATGGGGGTTGACGGTGTTTTCGGTTTGGTGTTGTGCGAATCCAACCTCATTTTTACCTTATTTTTTTCTGACAAAACAACCTCAGTAGCAACGGATGTCCCCCCGATTTTTAACCTTATTACCTCATTCCCTCGGTGGAGTACCGATCCAATGGGCAATAAGGTAATAAGGTTGGTTCTGTTGACACTCAGTGGCTACTGAGATTGTTTTGTTGTTGAAAATAAGGTGAAAATAAGGTTCAATGCTGCGTCATTCTCGACCGGTTCCACCAGTGGGTGAAAAACAGTCGTCGAGTCCGCCAGTCAGACCGCTAGATCGCTCAAGACAGGAGCGATGCGTTCATAAGATGGTTCTCCTCACACCGACCAAAGTGTTGCGAAAATGAAAATAATGCGCCGAAGATACTACATTGCTACTGCGCAGACGCTCCCTTTCCGGGAGTTGCGTCACTTTCAGTAGCAAAGGTTATCTTCACACGGCAAGCCGTTGGTCTGTGAAGTCAACCAATCCGCATCTCGGTTTTAGGAACCTGACACGGCTTATGAATGCTGACGAACTCTAATCGAGTTTTGTCCGGGTATCCCGGACGGAATTCTAATTGTGTAACACAATATAACACTTCTTTGGGGAAGTGTAATCCCCCCCAGGGCGATTGCAAGTTTCACTTTGGGGGCATGAAGGTAGTCAGTCGACCGCCGGGCGACTGGTCGGTGACAGCCGACTGGGACGACGGACACGTATCGGTCGTCCAAGTGCGGCGTACCGCACCCACCGCCCGGCGGTCGGTGGACTACCCTGCATTTGGACGACCAATACGTTTCCGGTTGTCCAAGTCGGCACTCGCCGACCAACCGCCCGGCGGTCGGTTGGCTACCCCGCACTTGGACGACCAATACGTTGTCCGGTCGTCCAAGTCGGCACTCGCCGACCAACCGCCCGGCGGTCGGTTGACTACCCCGCACTTGGACGACCAATACGTTGTCCGGTCGTCCAAGTCGGCACTCGCCGACCAACCGCCCGGCGGTCGGTTGGCTACCCTGCATTTGGACGACCAATACGTTGTCCGGTCGTCCAAGTCGGCACTCGCCGGCCAACCGCCCGGCGGTCGGTTGGCTACCTATTTTGGAACTTGCAATCGCCCTGCACCCTGACACCGCCCCCTTGCTATCGGCTTACTTCCCGTTACAATGCACTTCCGGCGGCGCAGCCGCCGCTCTCGTAGTAGTTTTTCAAGGATTGAAATTTAGTGTCCGATAGTTTTCAACTTGTATCCGATTCCAAAACGGTCAAGGCGGGTAGGTCTGCTGTCGATCTTCTCATACTGGGTATGTTGTCTGGGGCTTTCCTCGCATTTGCAGGAGCGGCTTCGACGATGGCGGCGCACAATCTATTGGCAAATCCCGAGACCTTCGGGTTGGGACGGCTTGTCGCGGCGGCGATCTTTCCCTGTGGACTGATCCTCGTGATGATTGCGGGCTCGGAACTCTTCACGGGAAACACCATGATGTTGCTCCCGCTTGTCCAAAAGCGGATTACGCTGTTTGCAATGCTACGGAATTGGGGAATCGTCTATACCGCCAACCTAGTCGGTGCCGTTTCGATGGCGTTTCTAGTCGTTCTTTCCGGTCAACTGAAACTGCCGCCGTCCGATCTGCTCGGCGGTATCACGGTAACGACGGCGGCAATCAAGTGCAACTTCGCCTTTCACGAGGCGTTTTTGCTTGGCATTTTCTGTAACTGGCTCGTCTGTCTTGCCGTTTGGATGTCGATTGCCGCCAAGGATTTGGCGGGAAAAGTGCTCGTAATCTTTTTTCCGATTTGTGCTTTCGTTACTGCCGGTTTTGAGCACTCCATTGCCAATATGTATTTCATACCGGTTGGCTTGTTTGCGGCGCAATGCAATCCTGAATTTATCGAAGTTGCACGAGCAGTGGGTGCACCGATGGAGGCGTTATCGTGGCAAAACTTTTTCGTGAAAAATCTGCTACCGGTAACGCTCGGCAATATTGTCGGCGGCGGAGTCTGTGTCGCAATGGTCTATTGGTTTGTGAACCGGGAGAAACGTTAGGATTGCGCTTTGATGACATTTCGCTCTTGACGGCAACAGGGAAAATCGGTACGTTTCCGACTCCTATTGCTTCTAATTCAAGCGATTATGTTGAAACAGTTCCGATTCGTGCTTCTCGCAGGTGCCGTCCTGTCGGCCGTTTTTTTGGCGACCGGCGGATGTAACCAATTTTTCGGCAAAAAAGATAAAGACCCGCCGTTCGATCCCTATGAAATGCCGGACTTTGAAACCGTCGACGGAAGACCGAAACTCATTGGAGACTGCGCCTTCGTCGGCGGACTCGACGTAATTCCCGTGCAAGGCTACGGTCTGGTCGTCGAATTGCCCGGTACCGGAGGAGAAGATTTCGGTTCGATTGCATACCAAATGGTCTACGATGACATGAATCGAATGGGCGTTTCAGGCATCCGTGCTCTACTCGCTCGTCCTGATACTGCGGTCGTCGAGGTAATCGGCTATGTGCGTCCCGGAGTTCAGAGTGGAGACCGACTCGATGTCCAAGTCTCACTTCCGGAAAATAGTCAAACCCGAAGTTTACATGGCGGAAGACTGATGCACCCCACCAGGCTTATAGAAAGGATATTTGTCGACGGCGGCGTACACACAGGCGACCCTCGCGCCATTGCCTCCGGTTCCATCATGGTGGACGATATGATGGCAACCGAAACGAATAATCCGGGCGGTCTGAAAAAAGGTACAATTCTGAATGGTGCCGAGGTCAGAAAGACCAGAGAGTTGTCGCTGGTCTTGCCGGAAGAAGAGAAATCATTGATTATGACCGACCGGATTGCCAAAGCAGTCAATAATCGTTTCCTGCTTCCCACCGGTGTGCAACGAGGAGTTGCGAACGCTCAGAACGACGTACAGATTCTTCTCAAAGTACATCCATCGTATGCGAATGACATTCCCCGATATGTTCGAGTGATTCAGTCGATAGCGGTCAATGAATCCCCTGCCCGACAAGCCCGGCGCATTGAACGGCTCGCCGAAGAACTGCTTGAACCGACAACATCACAACATGCGGCGTTCCAACTGGAAGGCATCGGCAGGGCTGGGATTCCGCCGTTACAACGGGCATTACGAAGTTCCGACATGGAAGTCCGTTTTCACGCGGCAACATCGTTGGCATATCTCGGCGATGGAACCTCGGCGAAAATACTAGCAGAAATTGTCCGGGCTGAACCGGCGTTTCGGGTCTTTGCCCTCAATGCGTTGAGTGTCATGAAAAACGACTTGGATGCGGAGTTTCATTTGCAGGAATTGTTGCATGTGCCGGACGGAGAAATCCGATATGGAGCGTTCAGGGCACTGAAATCCCGGAATCCGACGGATCGAACGATTCGAGGTGAAATAATGGGAGATCCAACGAAGGGGCAATTTAGTTATCACGGGATCAACACTCAGGCACCACCGATGGTACACATAACGGCACAACGGACCCCTGAAATCGTTCTGTTTGGAACGAACATTTTTTTGCGTCAACCGTTTGGGTTGAATGCGGGACCGCTGTATTTTGTTAACGGTCATCATCCGAATGAGGTGGTCGTCAGCAGGTTTGTGACACGGGGCACTGACGAAAAGCGGACGGTTTCCAATCGTTTGGACGAGATCATTCGGGCGGTGGTCGATATGGGAGGCACCTATCCCGATGTGGTGCAGTTGATTCGGAGAGCGGACAGGGCGGGGGTGTTGTCGTGCCGATTGGAAGTCGATTGCCTGCCGGAGGCGGATCGAACTTACCGGCGGAGCGGCGGTGAGTTGGACTTTTTAGTCGAAAAGGAGGAGGAAAAGCCTCGAACATTTTGGGAGCGGATCAATCCTCGCAATCTTTTTGCTCCGAATCCCGGCGAAAAAACCTCGGACTTCCGGGGACCGGTGAATACGTCACCCCGGGATTGATGGAACGCCTCTCCGCTCCCCCTTGATTCCGTGAAAGTATTTTGCTAGAATAGCGCGCATGGCAACTTGGCTCGCAATCACTTGGGAAAATAACCGCCTCGTCCTCCTGTCGGCATCCGCCGCCGGGAAGTCGGCGACGTTCGAACACGCCGCAGCGCTCGACGATCCAAAAAAAATCGGCGAACTGCTCTCGAAACACCGTCTCGCCAAGGCGGAAACCATCGTCGTGATGAACCGATCCGACGTGGAAGTCCGACCCATGGTCTTTCCGCCGGTGCCGAACGAAGAACTGCCCGACCTCGTCCGATTTCAGGCAGGCAAAGAATTTAACAATTACGAGCCCAATGCACCCGTCGATTTCTTCGTTACCAGCAAACTAGAAGACGTTTCCCGAAGTACCCTCTTTCCGGCAGTCAAGAAATCGGACGCGGCGTCCACTCCCAGCGGTGCGCCCAAGCACATTTTGGCTTCGACGCTCCGCACCGCAACGTATCAGAAGATCAAGGCGTTCTGCGAGGAACACAATCTTGTATTACGGCATATTGTCCTTCGTCCCTGTACGGCGGCGGCACTTTGGCGGCAGTCGGGCGACTCCGTTCCGAATCGCTCCACGTTGCTCGTCGAACTCGACCAGAACGAGACATCGCAAACGGTAGTATTAAATGGCGAACCGGTCTTCATGCGTTCGCCGAAACTGCACTGTCCGCAGGATGTCAGCACTCCCGACTTCGTTGCCCGATTACTTGCCGAACTGAAACGTACCCGCATTGCCGTCCGCAATGAAATTCAAGGCAACGACGTAGACGAAGTAGTCCTCTGCGGCAGTGGTGCGAACTTTGAATCGCTTGCTAAACAACTTTCCGAGGGACTCGAAATGCCCGTGCGGCTCTTTAATCCTCTGAAGGGATTGAAAGTCAAAACGGAAACTGCCAACGAACGGTATGCGGCATTGTTAGGAGCGATTCAGCAGGTTGCCCGGAAAGAACCGCTCCAAATTGACTTCTGTAATCCGAAAAAGCGTGCCGAAAAGACGGGTGGGCGGAACCTCGTTACCGGCATCGCGACGGCAGTGTTCCTTATAATCGGCGGGCTGTTCGGTTATACTTTCTACTATCAGTCAATTATGCAGGAAGAGAACAAGAAACTGAAAGCGCAATTTGAGGAACTGGACAAAACTGCCGGTGTGGTGATCGGACAAAAAAAGCAACTTGATGCGATTGATGCTTGGCGGGCAGACAACATAAATTGGTTCGAGCAGTTGGCATGGTTGAGTCGGTCGGCACTTCCTTCCCGAAACATGATGGCTCGTAATTTGGTGTTCACTACGGCAAGCGGCGGCTCGATCACGTTTGTAGCATTGATTGAGAATCAGTCGATGTTGGGTTCGATGGAAGAGGGATTTCGGGACTCGACTCACGATCCGCGTGCGAGAGAACTCCGCCCGGAAACAGGACCTACCCGGTATGGTTATCAGGCTAATTTGACCATCTCGCTGTCCAGAGATACCGGCACTGTAGCCCCGGCATCTCCCGAACCGGAAACAACCCCGGCGACCCCAGAGCCGGAAGCGCAAGCAGAACCAGCAGAACCATCGGTACCGGTACAAGGGGAAGAGCCGTAGTTGCTCGCAAGGTAATCGTGCTAAAGGATTGGAAGAGTGGGCTCGTTGCTCTCTGACGGTCGCGGCTCTTCGCTCTTTAACGGTCGCGGCTCATTACTCTCAATAATCAAGTACACCCACTTGCCCAATCGTAAGTATGTGCCGCCGGATTGGAGAAATCGCTCGCGTGCCAAACGCTGTAGTTCCCACGAATAGGAATACGTGGCACGATCTCGACCAAGATAAAAAACGGTGACTTCACTGCTCGTAACACCTTCCGGCGGAGGAGCATTGCGGTAATACTCCATCGGCGCGCCCGTGAAAGGATGCTCGGGAATCTGTTGCAATGCCCGATTCCCAAAAAGTGCCCCAAAAAACTCCCTGTCGATCAACTCTTCCAACGACTCCGGTAATGACCCATGCTCCTCGTGCCAATTCTCTAACGCACTGCCGACGACACTAAAATGCGATTGACACTGTTGGCGAGCATTCATCACATCTTCCAGCGATTCCCAGATGCGTAAATCAAAGGTGGCATATCGCCGTCCTTGCCGTTGCACCAAATCTGCGATTTTTTTAGCACGTTCGTCTTGCAGTCCCTCCGAATCAACAAGTGCCGCCACAAGCGTCAGCCGGGAGGCACGTTCCAAACGCGCGCGCTCCCAGGGCATAAAGAAAATCCATGACTCCCACTCCCGCCTGTCCGAATAGTTCGCTTCTCTCAACCAATAATTCATCGAAAAGTAACGGTTCCAATATAGACGCTGACCGGCATAAGCCACCAACAGGGCTTCTTCAGCAGTAAGGTCGCTGTCATTGCGTCCATCATGGCGGACCACAATTCCCGACCTTCTTTGGAGAGAAAGATAATCATACTCCGGCGGGAGGTTCCCGTGCTCCGCAATGTGCTGGAGCAGTGCTTTCCGCTTTTCTGGCTCACGCGGCACTTGGAGTTCCGTTTGGTCAAAGTACGCATCAATTTGCTCCCATGAAACGAGCGGCAGTGAATAGACACGTACAAATGGCATGGCAATAAAAATTGCTAATATCGTCGCAACCACCGGCACCAGCGGGATAAGGCGGCTTCGCCAAGTGAAGGTCTCCCGAATCCAATAGGCGGCTCGAATGCGCGAAGCAATTAGCAGAGCGATGCAAATCGGCAATGTTGCCCACCACGGGGAGAGACCGAACAGCATGCCGGTAAACATCATCCAAAAGAAGAACACGAACACACCGCCAAAAGTAAGGCTAATCGCCACCACCTGACTGCGAAACGAAACGGACATAAATGTTCCCACCGCCACTGGGACAAGCCAAAGCGTGGAGAACACCGGCATCATTTCTGAGATGAACAGATTCCAATCGGTGTACTCTGTCGGATGCGTTGCGATGGACACGCCGACAGAAATGAGGAAAAAAACTAAACCGAACGCGGAAAAGATCAGCGCGGGAACGAGACGGCTCCACCATATTTCCCCCTCGGAAATACCGAGTCGACTCAACAACCGATAGGAATCATTCTTCTGATCATGTCCGAAAATGGTTGCCCAGAAGAGCACAAAGCCGATCAGGCAACCGAAGACACCGGTGAAAAACCACCACTGTTGGGGCGCAGCACCGGCAGTTTCACGGTCAAGCAACATCATCACGAGACTACCGGCGGCGAAAAGGAGCATGCAGAGCACACCTATCGGATAGATGAGCGAGGCATGCCGCAGATGCTGATGCACGAGCGCGGCAAAGGGTTGCTGCACTTTGAGCGGATAGCGAACCGTCATCTTGTCGGGATAGAGCCGGGCAAGCAAGGGTCGCCTTGCCTCAAAGGAGAACCATCGGGACATTCCCCAAACAGCACCGAAAGCGACGAGCACAAGCACCACCAAGCGGTGCAGCGCGACTTCGGCGTATATCTCAAAAAGATTGGTGCCCGACTCCGCAAAAATGTAGGTGAGAAGATAAAGCGTGCCTATCGTACAAATGCAGGTCGCCAGCAATGCATGAATCAGACTTCGGCAACGGGTTGACCAAAAGAGTCCCCAGATCAACGCTTCGGCGACGGCAAGTCCGACGGAGAGCAACAGTGTCAAAGGTTTGATCGGCTCTGCCCAAGGGGAACCGTGCGCTCTTCCTGTCAGTGTGCCGATCAAGGAGAAGATTTCTACCCCGACTCCGCAGGCGGCGGCGAGAAAAAGGTTAGCGGTGAGCACGAGCATTGTTCCGCAGAGCACCCAACCGACTTTTCCACTGGCGACGGTCGTCCAGGAGACCGGCAGTTTCCGCAGGAAGACGAAGGTGTTTTCGGCGTGTTCGGTTGAATACGCCAATGCTGCCATCGTTCCCGCATAGAGAGCGGTTAAGAGAAAAGCGATGCCGAGCAGCGATTCGATGGAAACATCGTACCAATTCCAACGGCACAACTCGATGTACGCAATCTGGAAGAGCAGGCAGAGGAATACCATCGCAAGGGCGAAAACACCATGCTGGCGGAGTTCTTTGAGGAATAGGGTTAGTATCGGGTGCATCGTTGTATGGGGGGTAATCCTTTGTGTCCTTTATGGTTAATCTTTTCATCACCTTGCGGCTCCGTTCCCTTGCTTACGCAGGGACTCTGTTTCCTCCTCCTCCTGACTCCTTTCCTCTTCAATCAGCACAATAATACTCGTCCCCAATAGCAAATACGTTCCGCCGTGGTAGCGGAAAGTATCCACACGATCACGCTCCTTTTGCCATCTATCGGTTTCAGGCTCCGCGTCGGAAGACCTGCCGAGAAGAAGAGTCGACACTCGAAAACCGCCGGGCACTGCACCCCAATATTCAGTGTGAAAATGGTGCCCTTCCGGCGGCGGAGCATTGCGATAGTATTCCACTTCCTCCCGCGTACACGGATGCACCGGAATACCGGCTAAATATCCCCGTTCGAGCAACGCGTCCAATGACTCCGGCAACGTCCGGTCATGCTCTTCATACCAACGATTGATCGCCGTACTGACGGTAATTAACCGGTGCGTACATATTCGATATTCGATTTGGTACGGCAAAGACCAATGAACATTCCACCATACCTGCGTATCGAAATAGGAAAGGCGAGAATACTCCGACTGCCGCTCGCAAAAAACCCTGATCGACTCCGCTCTTCTGTCTTGAAGTCCGCCCGTCGCCACAAGCGAGGCAACGAGTTGTGCCCGCAAGGCACGCTCAATCCGCACCGTCTCCCACGGAGTGTAACGAGTCAAATAGATGGTTTTCTTTTTCCCGTTATCATATGCCTCAATAGGTTGTATCAAAATGTCCCGCTGCCGAACATAATCGAGCAACAAGAGTTCCTCGAACGTGCATTCGCCGATCTCCAGCATGCCGAACCAATTTTTACGCACTTCTTCGTACAAGGTTTCATACTCCGGCGGTACAGCATTGTGCTGGGCAATGTATTGCAACAGTGCCTTCCGCTTCTCCGGCGACTGCGTTCTTGCCGAATCGACTTGATCGAAGTAGGCATCAATCTGCTGCCACGAAACGTAAGGCACCGAATAGATACGCACCAACGGCAGCGCGACCATCACTGCTAATAGAATAGCAAACACGGGCACCAGCGGAATGATGCGACTGCGCCACGAGAACGTCTCGCGGAGCCAATACGTAGCCCGCATTCGTGAGGCAACCAGCAAAGCAATGCAAATCGGCACTGTCGTCCACAGCGGCGAGGCGGCAAACAATACAAACCCGATATATGCCCAGCCGATGAGAGTCAATGCCGCAGCAGGAACAAGCGAAATCGCCACCATCTGACTGCGAAGCGAAATCGAAATGTACGCCCCCACTGCCATTGGAATGAGCCAAACCGTGAAACTTGCCTGTAACGCAGTAACAATTTCATAAGTGTGTCGTTGCAGACCATAATCGGAAAAGCCGCCCCGCCACACATACGAAAGAAAGGCTACAGCCATCGTGAAAGCAAGGCTAATTATAACGAGACCGTAAAAGAACAAGGCAGGTGCCATTCGGCTCCACCAAACCGCCCCTTCGGGAATGCCGATGCGACTCAAGAACCGATAGGAGTCGTTCTTCTGATCATGTCCGAAAATCGTTGACCAAAAGAGCACCATTCCCGCTACGCAGACAAAGGCACCGAGTCCTATGTAAAACAGGTAGTCTTGTAGCATCCCATCAATGCCGGACACGCCATGAAAATCACTCACAACATCTAAAACAACATAGAGCAGGAGCGCGAGAGGCGCAACGACCATACAACAAATCCCGAGATGATAGATCAACGACGCATGCCGCATGTGATGATGGATGAGTGCAAGGAAGGGGTACTGCACCCGTTGCGGATAACCGAGTCGAAGATTTTGCAAGGAGAACCGGGAGTCGGCGGCAACGTTCGTCTCAAAATGGAACCAACGGAACGTTCCCCAGAGGGCAATGAGTCCCACGAGCACGATCGCCGCACATCGGTAAGGAGCAACGGTCATGTACATGAGCATTGTATCGCTTTCGTGTGAGGCGACGAAAGTGTAGTAAAGGAGAGTAATGCCCGAAGCGGTAACAGACGCACACACATAACCGGCGATGAGTGCATTCACTTGACTACGGCATCGGGTGGACCAAAAAAGTCCCCAGACGAATGCTTCGGCAATGCCTAATCCCCAAGCGAGCCAGATTCTATCGAAGTCGCTTCCGCCTAACGAAGCGAGCCATACGGCGGCGAGACTCACATTGCCGATCAGCACGAGTAGGGTTCCGCAGAGTGCCCAGCCGATTTTTCCTCCGGCAAGAGTGGCGAGCGAAATCGGCATCTTGCGCAGGAAGACGAATGTACCGTCGGCATGTTCCGTCGAGTACGCCAACGCCGTCGCCGCTCCCGCATAGAGAGCGGTACAGATAATGGCAATGATCAGCATGGCTTCACCGGTGAGCGGCACCGCCGTAAAGTGTGCCATCACGGAGTACGCCGTCTGCATGAGCAGGCACATACAGATCATTGCAATAGCAAACGCACCGTGCTGGTGGAACTCTTTTTTGAATAGGGTGTACATAGGAGTTAGAAGTTAGGAGTTAGAAGGGTAGTTGGGGAGTTTGAACGTTGGAGTTGAAGGTAGTAGGAATGACATTTAGCCGGTACTCCGGCTTTCCTTCTAACTTCTAACTCCTAACTTCTGACTCCTTATCACTTCATATACGCAACAAAAATTTCCTCCAGCGTCGGTTTCTTGATTTCGTACCGCGTCACATTCGGATGCTCTTTGAGCACCTTTTCGGCATCTTCGCGCAGGTTGTGTCCGAGTAGCCGACGCTCACGTCCATCCGCTTGTTGCTGCACCACTTGCTCCAACAGCACGTCTTCCCACGTCGCATCCTCTTTGAGCGTCATTGTAATCAGATGCGAGCGGCTTTTGAGTGTTTCGAGCGACTCGACGAGCAGGATTTTCGACTTCTTCATAATCGCCACCGTGTCGGCAACGCGCTCCACTTCGCCGATCTGGTGCGACGACAGAAAGACCGTGCGACCCGTGGCGGCGCGGTCAACCATGCTTTCCAAAAACTCGCGGCGAACCATCGGGTCCAAGCCGGAAGTCGGCTCGTCCAGGATCAGCAACTCGGGATCGTGTGCCAATGCCACCGAGAGCGAAACCTTTGCCTTCTGCCCTTTGGAGAGGGACCGGATTTTGGCATCGGGTAGCAAATCGTACTCCGTCAGCCAATGATAGTACCGGGTCAAAAAGCCATCGGGATAGAACGAGGCGGAAAACCTGCCGATTTCGCCGACGGTCATCCACTCGTACAGCACCGGTTGCTCCGGCACATAGCCGACCGACTGCCGAATCCGCAGGTCATGCTGTTTGCAATCGAGTCCGAAGACGGAGCGCGAACCGCTATCCGGTTCGCAGAGTCCGAGCAGCATTCGGATGGTGGTCGTCTTACCGGCACCATTTTCGCCGAGCAGTGCAAACACACTCCCCTTTCGGACTTGGTAGGAAACATCATCCAAAACGGTCAAGCGACCAAACTTCTTGGTGATGTGGGAAATGTCAATAATTGTGTCGCTCATAATAAAGTTAGGGGTTAAGGGTTAAGGGTTCGCCTATTCGCAATCTTACGATTGCGGCTCTGTTTCTTCTTCCTTCTCTTCTTCTGCCGTCTGCGGTCTGCCGTCTTCCGTCTCTTTCTCCACGATCACCCACACCAATCCGCCGAGCCGCAGATATGTGCCGCCGGATTCGCGGAAAGTTTGGATCGCCGCGGCACGAGTTGCCTCGTGCGGGTCCCCTCGTGTACCCGGCGGAATTCGACCAACTCCGATCACATAAACAGAAACGTTATCGGAAACATAATTAGCCGGACGAGGGGCATCACGATGATACTCCAACAATCTGCCCGTGAAAGGATGTTCAGGCATCGCCGATAAAAATCCATGTTCTACAAGCACATCCAACGACTCCGGCAACGTTTTGTGTTCCGTGTACCACTGATCAATCGCCGCAAAAGTATGCCACAACTGGCGGACACTCATGATCCGAGCATGAAGTTCCATAATGGGGGTTCTTTCGCTGCCCGAAGTGATCAAGCCTATGCCCCGATGAAGGAGAGAGTCGTTCCATCTTCGGTTCTCGTAAAACGCAGAGAAGCGGCCGGCACGTTCGTCCTGAATCCCGCCCGACTGTACAAGTGCCGCTACGATTTGAAGCCGCGCGATACGCTCCTCACGTGCCTTTTCCCAAAACATCAAAGAAATCGCACGCGTGAAAGGATCGTTCATAACAGGATACCGGTCATCTCTCTCACTCCGAAAATTACCAGAGAAAAATTGATCCAACTGCTTATTGAAATGCGCATACGAGAGCAACAAATACTCTTCGGCAGTAATTCCGCTAAAAGCATTGAGTTCCCAGTCGGTCGCACCCTTGTCCATCAATTCGAGGGTGTGTTCATACTCCGCCGGAACCGTGCCGTGTGCCGCGATGTGCCGGAGCAACGCTTGCCGCTTTTCCGGCGCACGAATCATATTTCCCCCATCTATCTGGGCAAAGTCTGCCTGCTCAAAATACGTTTCAATCTGCGACCACGAAACATTCGGCACCTCATAGACTCGCACAAATGGGACGGCAATCAAAATTGCTAATACCGTAGCAAATACCGGTGCCAGCGGAATGAACCGGCTGCGCCAAGTGAAGGTCTCTTTGAACCAATATCGTGCCCGAAGCCGTGAGGCGACAAACAAGGCAAGGCAAATCGGCAGCGTCGTCCACAAGGGAGAAAAGCCGAACGTTATGTAGAAAAACATCGACCACAACATAAGAACGTACAGACAGCCGCCGGTTGCCACGAATGAAACAATTTGACTGCGGAACGAAATGGACATAAACGCCCCCATTGCCGGGAGAGCGAGCCACACAACGAGTGCTGGCGGGACAAGTTCTGTCCAAAATAATGTCCAAAATTGTCCCCCCATATTATCGAGGTTGTTCCGGTGGACACCCATATCTACAAGACAAGCGATGGTAACACTGACAAGCACAACAACATAAAGGATCAAGGCGGGCAGTATCCGGCTCCACCAGAATGCCCCTTCAGGAACGCCCATCCGGCTCAAGAACAGATAGGAATCGTTTTTGAGATCATGTCCAAAGATCGTTCCCCAAATGACGAAGATGCCGAAAATACTACTAATCGCACCGCTCATCCACCACCATGTATCCATGTACTGATTGCGGATTTGGTTATCGGACAAATAGCCCATCAAGAAAAGAATGCCAAGAGAAAAAATGGCAAAACTGAGTATCCCAAAGTGGTAGGACACCGACGCATGCCGCAGATGGTGATGTACGAGCGCAGCGAAAGGGGACTGCACCTGCTTCGGATAACGGAACAGCACGACCTTATGGGTGAGCATTTTCGCGGCACGGGATTCCTTTGCTTCAAAGTCGAACCATCGGAACACTCGCCAAAGGGCGAGCGATGCCACGAGGGCGATTTCGATCAAGGTATATGCCCTTGCCGAAGGCTCATCGGTCAGAATGATGATAGAAAATTCCCTTTCGAGAACATAACACAAGTACGTGAAGGTGAGCGGCACTCCGATAGCCGACGCACCGGTGGCAGCCACTGCGTTCATCTGGACGCGGCAGAGCGTTGACCAGAGGAGTCCCCAGAAGAACACTTTGGTGATGATGAGGAAGAACCAAGCACAGGCTTTCCAGGCATATTCGCTGTGGTTGTAGAAGTCCGAGGTGCGAACATCGATGACATCCCACAAAAAGAGATACCAGAAGGCACACAGGAGCAGGTTGGCGAGCAGTACGAACCCTGTTCCGCAGAGAGCCCAGCCGATTTTTCCGGCGGCGAGCATGGTGTGCGAAATCGGCAGTTTTCGCAGGAAGATAAACGTTTTGTTGGCGTGTTCGGTCGAGTACGCAATCGCCGCCGCCACTCCCGCATAAACTACGGCTACGGCAATGGCGGTGAAGAAAATGGCACCGAACTCGTAGATTTGATGCCTGGACTGCCAGGTCAACCAACAATATGCGGATTGGATGAGCAGACAGATTGCAACTGCCGCACCGGCAAGGAGCCAATGCTGGCGGAACTCTTTGAGGAATAAGGCTGTTATCGGGGACATGGTAATATGGGGTTAGGTAACAGAGCCGCAATTGTAAGATTGCGCATGAGTTTTCGCAATCTTACGATTGCTGCTCTGTTTAGGTTTGTTGTTAATTTGTTTGTATAATCTCATTCAACTCTTCCCGCGACAGTCCGCTCCTTGCGGCATCGTCTGTGAAGGCGTTGAATCGTTCTTTGAAAAACTCCTTCCGTTGTTTCAGGCATTCGGCTTGCGAGTGATCGGGTACGACCAGTCCTACGCCGCGTCGGGGAACGAGGATTCCTTCTTCCTGCAACAGCCGATAGGCGCGAACGATGGTATTCGGATTGACGGCAAGTTGCCGGGAGAGATTGCGGACGGAGGGAATCATTTCATTGACTCGCACTGTTCCGGCGGCGATGGCAAATTTGATTTGCATGACAACCTGCTCAAAGAGCGGTTGCGGTAGGCTGGCATCAATTTCTATGAACACGATTTTCTCCCTTTTCGTAAAGACCTTTTTACTGTATTGCTCATATAGTACACCGAAACAGAGGGTTTGTCAAGAGGAAAAATGGGAAAAAGTGAATAATTTGAAAGCCCCGAACTCGTTGTTTTCATTTTTGCGTATTATGTTACCATGTCTTACCAATGGACACGCAACAAATCATCCCTCTTTTCGGTATCGCCGTTTTCACATTCCTCGCTTGGCTCGTCTCACGGGACTTCAAGCGGATCAACTACCGACTGCTTTTCTGGGGATTCGCTTTCCTGTTTCTCTTTGCCGTGTTCGTCTTTCGGACGACAATCGGGCAGAATCTTTTCGGCGGGATCAATGCTGTCGTGATCGCCGTCGTCAATGCCGCTCTCGAAGGTCCGAAATTCGCCTTCGGTTCCCTCGCCGACCCTGCCGCTTCGGCACAGAATGGTGTCGGCTTTCTCCTCTTCTTTCAAGGATTGGCAACGATCCTCGTCATTTCCGCCCTGCTGGCGATTCTGTATCACGTTGGAATCATGACACGGCTCCTGAAACTCTTTTCCGCCGTCTTTTCCAAGTTGACAAAGATTTCCGGTGCAGAGTCGCTTGCCGCTTCCGCCAACATGTTCGTCGGCAATGAGTCTTTGCTTGCGATCCGCCCCTGCTTGCCGAAACTCACGCGGTCAGAACTTTGCGTGGTGCTCTCCTGTTGTATGGCAACGATTTCCGCCAACGTCGTGGGACTTTACGTCGGCATCCTCAGCGGTGTGTTTCCAACCATCGCGGGACATTTGGTATCGGCAACGATTCTTATGGTTCCGGCGGCGGTCATTCTCGCTAAACTTGCCGTACCTGAAACGGAAACACCGGAAACGCTCGGCATTCGTGTTGATCCGCACGTCGAGCGGGAAAATTCACTCGTCGAAGCGATCCTCTCCGGCGGTGAGACCGGCTTCAAAATGATCGTCGGTATCACAACAATGTTGATTGCCGTTGTCGGTTTGCTTGCGATAGCCAATGTGTTTGTCGCTTGGTGCGGCAATCAAGTTCATCCGCTCTTCGCCCCTCTGGGTTTTACGGACAGCAACTGGTCGATTCAAGGAGCGTTGGCATACGTTTTCTATCCGTTCGTCTTTTTAATGGGTGTTCCCTGGTCAGATGTTCCGACGGTTGCCCATTTATTGGGAACCCGAGTGATCGCCACGGAAATTCCGGCGTACATTACGTTATCGCAACTGATTGCCGAGAATGCCATTGAACCGCGTTCGGCAGTGATCGCGGCATATTCTCTGTGCGGTTTTACACACATTCCGTCGCTGGCAATTTACGTCGGAGGTGCAGTCGCATTAGCACCAAATCGCAAGTCGGACATTGCCGCGATTGCTTGGAAGGCGTTGTTCATTGCGACGCTCGCTTGCTTTCTGACGGGTGCAATGGCGGGGCTGTTTTGCGGGGAGAGTTCGGTGTTGCTATCGACTCCATCGGATATTTAGCCGGTATACAAAAAAAGCATTACAGCAAATTGATTCCCGCTTCTTTGCAGTTGGCGAACGTTTCTTCGTCCCAGACGGAAACCTGCACCTCGCCGATGTGCGCCTTTTGGAGCAGAAGCATACACAGTCTCGATTGACCAATGCCGCCGCCCATTGTCAGCGGTAGTTCTCCTGCCAGTAACATTTTGTGAAACTGCAACGTGCGCCGATCATTGCAGTTCGCCTTCGTCAGTTGCGAGTCCAATGACTTTTCATCGACGCGGATGCCCATCGAAGAAATTTCAAGGGCATTCTCCAGCACATCATTCCAAAACATAATATCGCCGTTGAGCGTCCAATCGTCGTAGTCCGGGGCACGACCGTCGTGCTTGCTGCCCGACTTCAACTTGTCTCCGATCTGCATGATAAATACGGTCTTGTGTTCCTTCAAGTACGTGTATTCACGTTCCTTTGGTGATAGTGTCGGATAGAGGTCTTCGAGTTGCTGCGTCGTGATAAATTTCACTTCCCGCGTGAGATTCACCGTTAATGCCGGAAACAGTGCCTTGATTTTGTCAGCGGTGTCGCAGATGGCACCGACGATGGCAACGACCGTTTGTCGCAGATAGGCTTCGGTGCGGCTGGCTTGGTCGATCACCTTTTCCCAGTCCCACTGATCGACGTAGATGGAGTGAATGTTATCCATGTCATCATCGCGTCGCACGGCATTCATATCGGTGTACAGCCCTTCGCCGACGGGAAAACCGTATTTGTGCAGAGCCATGCGTTTCCATTTGGCGAGCGATTGAACGATCTGAGCGGTCAGTTGCGTTCCTTTGATGTCGAACTCGACAGGACGTTCAACACCGCTGAGGTTGTCGTTCAGCCCGGTTTTCGGATCGACAAAGAGCGGGGCGGAGACTCGTTTCAGATTGAGTGCACGGGACAGATTGTCCTCGAACTGCCGCTTGATCATACCGATAGCGGTTTGGGTTTCGTACAGGGACAGAGTCGACCGATAATCCTTTATTTGCCACATCGGCGGGGATTGTAACAAATGGCGGGCGGTTGTCAAGAAGGAGAAGTGTTGTCAAGAAGGAGAAGTGAGGAAGAAAAGAGCGGACGGTTGGGTTTCGGTGAGGACGGGTTTCGGTGAGGGAGATTGGTGATACACCCCCGTCCGTCGACAAGTTCGTTTTATTCATTGACATTCCACCTTCTTTCGGATAGACTATCCTGATCATTCACATCGGCGGAGCAAAAAAATGTACTGTTCACATTGCGGAAAAGAATTACAAGGAGAGGCAGCGTTTTGCGTCTATTGTGGCACACCCATCGAACGGTTGGAACCATTCGGTACACTAACGCTTGGCGAACTGCCGAGACATCCAAAAGCCTGGAGCGCAAAAGCCGCGATTATCTTGGGACTCTGTATCGGAGGAACCGTTTTTTTACTCATGGTCCTCGGATTGCTCGCATTGCTCCTTCCCACCAGTTTTGCGATGAGAGAGGCGGCAAGCAGAATGCAGTGTAGCCCAAGTTCGACAACCGTCCTCCCAAATCCCTTGTTTTCTAGAGTCTGTCCCCCGAAATCTTGACTACATTTGATTCAAAATTATTTTTTGAACTGCTTTGGTATCTTCAATCCCAGAT
>Ga0123353_10003111_pt1 | contig 20816 bp, 4 predicted proteins | sample TergutLab28metaG_3_FD_92763 | JGI IMG/M metagenome (GOLD analysis project Ga0123353, IMG submission 92763) | Labiotermes labralis P3 segment gut microbial communities from Petit-Saut dam, French Guiana - Lab288 P3 | ecosystem: Host-associated > Arthropoda: Insects > Digestive system > Gut ... | reverse complement strand
TATCCCAACGCCACGTATTAGCGCTGGCAGTTACGTTGCTTGTTAAGGAAATATTGGTGAACCCCAAACCGTCGCATACCCATTGGTCGCCCGGGCTAAAGGTAACCACCGGACGCGGATGCATCAGGATAGGGATGGTTACTTCTACGCCTTCGCAACCGGCGTACCACGGCGTTACCTCCAGATGAACGGTTTGAGTGGTATTCATCACGCTGGTCAGAGCGGGGGTGAACGACGATACAAAACGATACGGCGCAGTTGTGAGCGTACCATTCGAAGGTGAAATATCCGATTCTGTAAAATTATCAGGAATATCCCATACAAAGCTCATTCCGGGCTCAGTCCCCTGCGGCGTATAAGTCTTATTGGCGGCTAATAAATCAAACAGGTCGGGTATGCGCGTATCTCCGTCGCAAACAGGTTCAATAGCGTAGTCGATTAATTGCGGCAATGGTTTGACGGAAAGAGTGAATGTCAACGGCGCGCCGGGACATCCATCAGCCGATTCGGCCCTCACGCGGTAGGTTGCGAAGCGCAGCGAAGCGGCTTCGTTTTGGGAAATTCCCGCGCCGGCTGTGAAACCGGCAGGCGCAAGGTCGCCGGTGCCGGATGCCGCTGCGCCAGCGCCCGTTAAGCCAATCGAAACGCCGGCTGTTCTGTCCCATCTGATGGTAGCGTCGGCAATCGCAGGGGAAAGCTCAAATTTGATGTGACCTACATCATCGCCGTTGCAGAACAGGTTGGGACCCGCCTCGGTCAAAGGCTCGGAATTGGCGTCGACAACAAATCTTGGCGCGTGAGGTTGCGGAAATACGGTAACGTATCCGTAGCGTGTTGTCGCGCAGTATTTTGTAACGTCAGTATCGGCATAAAACCTTGTCGCCGTCATGGTAAACTCGCCCTCATTGGGGCTGCTGTCGGTGTTGGTCGTTTCAAACAGCGGAATAACGTTTGTGCCTGAAGATGTTGCCAATCCAATGGACGAATTATCCAGACTCCATTCTATATCTACATTAGCCGTTATGTCGGTAGTGATGGTATATGGACCTAACTCCACGTCGGGGCATTGCTCTTCGTGAATTGAGGTCAATATCTGTGGCGCCTGCCATACATACACCTCAAAATCTTCTTCAAGGAGCGATGTACAGGTGTGCGCGATGGTGTTGCTACCGACGGTGTACTCGCTTACTGTGGCATTCACATATACTTTAAAATCCATATCACCGCCGTCAGCCGGTTGAAACTCGGGCATTTTCGCGACAGTACCGGAAACTGTTCCGTTTTGGGTGTAGATCAAACCGTTGACTTGGCTTGACGAATGCCATACGTTTGCATTATCAACCCGCCATGTGTAATAATCGATCTCTAATGGCGTGGTGGTCGTGTTGGAAATTTCAAACAATACGTCGTCGTCGAAGATTTCGCCCGTACATACGGCAATATCGCCGACAAAAGGCTGCAATACAGGAGATTGCAATACAGTCAGCGGAATTTGTGCGGGTTTTCCGGAACAAGTCCAACTACTTCCTGACGCTATGGTTTCCGTCCAGATTTCCAATACGGTTTCGTAAACGGTTTCTGAAGCCGCAACAGTAGCAGGGCTGGTAAATCTTAATGTATTTGCTCCCGAAAAATCCGGTATTCCCACCGAGCCTGCGCCCACAGCCGGTATTGGATCTACTACTCTCCACCCGTAGGAATTAACGTTACCCGTGCTTTGGAAAGTAATGTTACTGAAAGTTATCCCCGAGCACAACGGTTGCTGCGGCGCACTGACGATATTGATTCGGGAAAGCGGGTGAATGTAAATATACGAATGACTTGCAGTACCCTCGCAACCGTTAAATTCAGGAATTACCGTTAGCCTCAGTATCTGAATTTCATCTTCATCGTCGTCGAGCACGGGGGTGAATGGATCGGGTTGGTTTTTGTCAGCGCCCAAAATATAACCATCACCTGGGTCGGGAAGATCGGAATCTGCAAACCAGCCATCAGAAATATGCCATTTAAAGGTAGCGAAAGTCTCATCAAGACCGTCAACAAATTCGAAAATTTTATCCTCGGGGTCGTGCTCAGTTCCGCTACATACGTCAATATCTCCATATTTAACCATCTGCGCCACAGGATTGACCCAAATCGGGAAAGTCAACGGAATGCCGCTTGGGCAACCTGCACCCGATCTAGCGGTGACCGTAACGAGGACCTTTCCTGTTTCAAGACGGTCGATGGCAGGGGGATTGGCAACTTTTGTGATGTTGTTGATTCTACCATGATTACCTGTAATATTGCCTATATTGTCGACGCCGGCTGAGTTAAATCCCATTATTTCGCCGCCGGTTTCATCGCTGCCATCCATATTGGCCCATTTCCATGTGATATTGGCTGCGTTGGTAAATTTAATCTCGGGGATCAGTTGTTGGTGACAATATATAAAATATGTCTCTTCGTCGAAACCTGCAGGACGAACACCATCCTCAAACATTGTATTATCAAAATCAGGCGTAGCCGCATCGGGATAGACCGAAACCGTAAAATGATTCCGCGGGGAGGTGGCAGGAACAGGAGGAGGAGCAGCGGTAAGGGCAGAACAAGTGTATGAGCCTCCGCCCGCAGCGGTAGTGCGGGTATAGGTCGTTTCTGCCCAATATACAAATGTTGCGCTCAAATTACCGCCGGAGGAGTTGCTGAGAAGCGTTGTGAAATTCGGGACATTACCAACGCCGGATGTTGCATAGGCGCCATTGAAAATATTATCGCCTGAACGCGCCCAGCGCACTACTGTTTCGTAATCATCCAGGATTCCGTTGTCGTCAATCGGAGTATATGCGGCGGGGAGGTTGTGCATTAACTCAAAAGGCCCTACAAGCGTATTGGGACATTCTACTATATCAGGCTGCAGCGACGAGGCCACAGGCGTTGGTCTGACAATGATATCAAAGGTAACCGGAGCGGAAGTACAGAAGTAAGGCTCAACGCGGCTGCTGTGTGTCACTTCGCGCGTGGCGGTGAGCGTTATCGTAGATTTTTGGTCTTCGAGGAATGGGTTTTGTATGATAAAATCGGGTATTCGCAGCGGCGATGCAAACGGCGGTTCTAATTTTTCGCTAAATCCGAGATCCCATACTTTTGGCGAAGAACTGGTCAAATGGTACTCAACAATATCAGTGGCTGAGTTGAAATTGACAATCGGTATTCCCGTTGCGCCCGCAAACGTTGTGTTGGCGCAGGCGTCAATATCGTCGGGTTTTGTTAGCACAGGCGCCTGAAGCACTGTCAAAGTTACCTCATCATTATTGAGGCAAGCGCCTGATATCGACGTGGCTGTCACTGATACCGTAGCCGTATATAACGGCTGACCAGACTGTATATTGTAGGCTGATGCCAGATGATTGCTCGGGTTGGATGGTATAAAAGTAATCTGCGTCGTACTTGCTCCTGCAGCAGCGCTTGAAGTGTATCTTGCGCCCGTACTTCCGATGTTTGTTGTCGCCGGCGGAACAGGCCCTGTAGGAGTGATTGACCATGTGAAATTAGCGCCGCCCGTCACATTGCTGCCAAGTGAATACGGATCGAAATGATTGCCCGAGCAGATGGTTTGATGGCCGAGGCCGGTGATGTCGGGCGTCGGATTGAGTGTGATGGTCATCGGATAAAAATCATCGGGCGAACATCCTTCATAACTTGGTTTTACCATCAATCTTATGGTTTGCGGATTGTCGCCTGTGATAACAGGGGTAAACGGATTGATAGGATTGTCGTTTAGCGTTATATCCCAAGTGGTATCATCATTCGGATTATATGGGGCTTTGAAAATCGTACCACCCGAAGGAGAAGACCATGTAGCGCTTGTAAACCATGCGGCGGGGGTGGGATCCACGAAATACCAATGATATTCGCGGTCGAGTCCGGCAGTTAAAGGAGTGAAATTGTCTAATCCGAAAGCGGGAAGAGACAACGAAGTTCCGCTGCACGTGGCCTGAGCGGTTGCAAAGTCTGCCATTTGCGGCGTCGCTTTTACCCTGATGGCAAATCCGTAATCATCATTTCTATCTGCAACGGGAGTGACCACTGCCTCGTCGCTTCTGCATCCATTGAGTACTGCGTATGCCATAAAATTAGCAATAGCAGGCGCGTTACCGCTGTTGTTCGCCGTGAATCTGTCTGTTTCGTCGGAACCGATAGCGGGGTTGCCCGGCATTCCCACGTCAACGGTGTTGGTCTTTCTCCAGAAGAACTGCACGCCGGAGCCTGCAGTAAATTCCTGATAATTGGATGCGGCATCGTTTTCGTCACCGATCGAGGTCTTGAAATGATAAGAAGGTACACTTTCGCTGGGGCAAAAATCAAACGGTATCACATCATCCGGTATTTCTAATACACTCGACTGATATACAGCCTGATATATAAACGGCGTATTGGGAGTGGGTTTCACTTCTATGGGAATTTCAACTATGGAAGCAGGAGTGCTTTCACAGAAATTCGTAAGGGCCGGATAATTGCTATTATCTCTTTCAATTCTGGCGAGTGCGAAAAATGATCCGGTCAGATTGCCGTCAGTTTGGTTTGCTCCTGCTCTAAAAGATGGAATATGATCATCTTTTGTTTCCATATTGTTGACGGGAGCAGGAAGATCGCCGGGTTGGAGGTCAAAAATAAAGGAATTATCTTCTACATACCAATATATATCTGCATCAATCAACGGAACTGCGTCGAAGTTAGTTGCTAATAACACGGGATTAGACGGTACTCCGGGGCACAACGGGTCGATGGCTGAAGGCTGAATTACTCTCGGAACGGGTCTTACGGTGATCGTAAACGGAATTTCCCTTGAAAAGCAAGGCTTCCATGTATCCGACGCGGATAAATAATGTAATGCCGTTGCGGTAACATTTACCGTAGTATGTATGTCGCCGGGAGGATTTAAATCATCATTGATCAGGGTTGTAAACCCAGGGAAATCGTATGGCGTACCCGGAGTAAGGAAATTAGGCGGAACAGGATTATTAATAATACTGTTTTGAGTTAAATCCCAAAATGAATCATCGTCTATTTCCCAATTGAAACTGCTCAGAGCCGGATTCTGCATCGGCGCGATAAAATTAGGAATCGATAACTTTATAAGTCCATCCGGTATTGGCTCGTTTGAACATGCTTCGAGATCAGCGATATGATTCATCGTTGGCGCCTGATATACGGTTAAATTTCTGGTCTCATCAAAACTGCACATCACGCCTGAGGCGAAAGTGTGGCTGACTCTATAATTTAACGTAGCAGTATAAGAATTATGCGATGTAAGGTTGGATTCGTCGAAAAGAATGGTTTTGCCGGTGCCGACAATTACCGATGGCGTCGTCGTAATGTTATGATCAACATGTCCGATATAGGCGTCGCTGCCATACTGAGCAGGCACTGTAATAGCCCAATTGTAATTCGCGTCGTCAATACCCGGAATATTTGCCTCGTAATTTGTTCTGAATGTTTCAAACGAACATATCAACTGGTCTTCAAAATTTGGAATTACGGGAGCAGGATCAACCCAGATGGTAACAGGCTTGGGCGCATGGCTCGCGCATGTTTTGTTGTAGGGGGCTGCAAATTGAACTCTTGGCGTTACGTTCAGCGTCAGGGTTTTATGCAGGGGACCCGTTACCATTGGCGTGAATGAAGTTATTGCATCGGTTGGGAGCGTACCAGAAGTTACGAGTGGCCATCCCGACAATACGTCATCGTCTGTTTCCCAGTCGTCAATGCCGATAAACGCCCAGTTATAAGTTACTACGTCGCCGGCGACGGTTGCAAAACCGGCAGGCAGGCTGAAACTTGGGAAATTGGCATAAGGCGGAACAGTAGTTCCATGTAGAAACGTTGTGCCGCTACATGCCGCAATTTGGTCGGGGTAATCGGGATGTAACTGCGGCAGGGGCAAAACTCTGATGGTGAATTGCCGTTCGGTATCGCATATACCGTTCGCTGCACTAATCCTGACGGTAGCAACGCTGTGTCCAAACTTGTCGCCGGGAACGGTAGAGGTGTTGATTGCTTCAAAGTCATCAATGGAGGTTTCGGAGCCGATACCGCCGCCTGACGGCGGAGAAACTACCGTCATGCTATTCCAGCCGGAACTGATGCCGCTCCATCCTACATTCGCGCGGTTGTCGCTGCGAAATCTAAAAGTGGTATTGTTCAAATTCGAGTTGATATCAAAGGGGCCAACAGTTTCGTTGTCGCAAGCAACAACCTCGTCCGGAAAATCAAAACTAATAACCGGAGTAGGGTACAAATTAACGGTAACGGTATGATACGGCGCAGCGCTGACGCAGAAAGGTCGAGTTTCCGTTGCGTTGGTTTTAGCAAATTGCGACCAATAGATAAATTCTCCGGTAAGCGTTCCGGTCGTGGTATTGTTGTTGGTTGTAAGATCAATATCTCCGGTACCCGGAGTAGTGTCGTCGTATGTGCCTGCGAAAATTTTCGGCGTATCGTCATCAAACGTCCAGTATGAATTGATACCGCTGATAGATGGCAGGGTAAACCACACTTCTACATTTTCGCCCGAACAAACCTCAACAGGATCAACATCATAGTTGGCATAGTCGTGACGCAAAGCGATCGTTGCCGCCGGTCGTACCGAAATCGTAAGCGTTTTACCATCCGACAGACATCCATTGTCATGGACGGCATTTATCGTTACCGTTGTTTGACGTTCTCCGGAGAATATCCCTGCTTCAAATTCAGGCATGAACCATTGCGGATCGTCGGACGGAGTATCGGGTGGAATATAATGCACATTCCCAAGAGAGGTATCAAAGGTCACTATACCGGGGTTGTTGTCAGTCCAAACGAAGGTAACAAGTGGCGGAGGTGTGGTATTCCAGCCCAAGTGTGATACCAACAGTTCAATTTCGTCGTTTGAATATGGTTCGCCGGCGCATAGTTCCGCCGTGTTGCGACTAAGTTCAAGTATGGGTTTTTGCAGTACGTGGAACTCTGCGGAAGCCTCAGATGAACAAAGTGTGCCTTCCATTACAGCGGTAATCGTTATCCTGTCAATAAGCGCACGAGGTCCTAAATTTCCGGCAACACCAAGAAATTCGATACGAGGGCCGCTATTTACCATTCCATTAATACCAAGATAACTACTCAGATCGTCTTGCTGTAATATCTCGGTTGTCCAACTGAATGAAGCATCATCATCAATATTTGTATCCAGATTAAAAATGCCGTATTTCGTGTCAAATCTTTCGCCCGGACAAACGGAATATGTACCGCCATAATTCTGGCGACTATCACCATCAAATACGGTGATCACAGGCGTGGGATTAATCGTGAACGTTACCGGTACCGCCGGTCCGTCGCATCCGTCGTATCGGGATATGACCTGTAGCGTTACGGTGCGCTGCTGGTTGCCGATAACCGGTCGGAACGGCGGCAGCGGATTATGCGTTATGACGTTTGTTGCGCCCACATTCACCGGATCGCCTGCTTCCCATTCTTCATCGTCGTCATCAATCCAGTCCGCAAGCCACGTCATTGTCGTTCCTGCGGGAGGCGTATTAAAGAACCATCTAAACGTTGGATTAGGATCAACATTGATGGGCGTAAAAGCAGTGGGTCTCGTAAAATCAGGCAATGTTATATCCGTTCCGCTACATGCTACCAGCAGTGTGGTTGGGGTAATTGGCGCTATTTTCGGTATCGGCTTGACAACGATGTCAAATGTTTCATCAGCGCTGCATCCGTCTAATGAGGCTGTCACCTTTACGCTCGCTTCGCCTTTGACAAGATAATCGTCACTTATCATACCGTTGCGGGGTGTGAAAGCGTCAATGATATCGACTCGCGAGCCGCCTGTTATATTTATTCCTACATGAGGAGGAACATTAGTGGCGGCGCTCCACCCCACCTGATTACCGTTAGTTACCTCCCACGAGTAATTGACGTCTTGTAAATCTGTTTCGACACGCAAAGGTCCTATATCTGTCATGTTGTCGCAAACTGCGGGAGGATTCGGGAATGTAGTAAACGACGGTCTTGGTTTGACCGTTACCAAAACTTCTCTATTGCTTTGCGCAGGTCCACCGCAGGTATATGTTGTGTTATCAACCCTCGTATATGTCGTTTCAGCCCAGATATTAAATGTTCCGCTCCCGGCGGATGAGGTAAACCCCGGAATATTTCCTGAATAAGCAGGAGGCGTTCCGGTAGGACCGGTAGGAGGCGTAGTCCAACCGCCTGCGGTAATAGCGGCATTGCTGAGCGTCCAGCGCGGCGTTGTTGGCGAGGCAGTTGCGTCGTCGATGGGCGAATAACCGAGTGGTATATTGGTAGTGAGCGGTGAAGAGAATGTTACCATATCTCCCGCACAATATTCCAAAGGCGTCAGCAGGGTCGCATTGGTAACACGCGGCGTGGGACGCACAATGACGTCGAACGTTGCCGGAGCCGAAGGACATGCCTGATAGGTCGTCGTACCGATGGTACGCACGGCATTGACAGTAAAGTTGACCTCTGCCTGTAAATCTGTATTCTCTTCGTTAAAGGTGGTAAAATCGGGAAAAGATACTGTTGCCGCTGACGGCGTAACCGTATGCGATGTTTCCGTCATCGTCCATATTTTCGTAGTTGGCGCAGCCCAGTTGATTTCGGATATACTCAGATTTGTATTTTCAGTAGTGGTAATGCTGATAGCCCCGGAAACCAGCGTATTGTCGCATCGGTCAATGGAAGCGGGAGTTCGTGAAATTACAGGTTGTCTCAACACGCCAAGCGTATATTCTTCGTTATCTATCCTGCAATTGGAGTTGGTGGTCGATACGGCTGTAATAGTCAGCGTTTCCTGATAAAGCGGATCGGCATAGGAGGGAAGATTGCGGGCATAATTAGGGAAATCAATATCTACCGTGCTTCCACCCAACGCGTATGTCCCGGTTAGCGGCGTTGTGCTCATGCCAATTCTTGCCTCATCCTGATCTGCTCCGGAATCAGTTAAAGACCATGTAAAGGTAGTGCCCGTAATGCTTCTCATTTCAAAATTCTTGAACGGCACGCCCGAACAAACCACCTGATCGTCAATGCCAGCGCCTTCAATCGTTGGCATCTGGTCTACCCGGACGAGCACATCCTCAAATTGCCCTTCGCATGTTGCGTGTATTGGTCTTACCTTTAACCTGATGTTCTGCGAAACCCCGATGGTATTCGCTACGGTGGCAGTGAAATCGGGTATTGGTGTTTTCAACGCAGTAGCGACAGAAGAAGGATAACCAGAAGCAAGATTTGTTGATACTCCGGTGGGTATGTTTTCCACATACCATTCAAATTCGGTATTGTCATTAAGGTCGGTACCATTAACGGGGTCTCTGTCGAAAGTAGGCGACAGAAAATATTCATGCAGGGTAAACGGATTTCCTGAAAAATCGAACGCCGAACCGCTGCAAATCGGATCTATTTGATGAGGCAATTCTAACTCCGGTACAGGTTGTACGATTATTTCAAAGGTCATCGCGTCCGGGTTCCAACAGGTTTCACCGTCCATAGTTGTTGAGGCTGATACGCTAAAAAGCGCTGTTTTTGCTCTCAAAGGATCGTTGTTGTGAGCGGTAAGAAACCCCGGCAGGTGGTCCTGACTTATACCCGACGGCGATGCGCTCACACTCATTCCTATAGGGTCGAGCGTGCGATTCCATGTAAAAAATGTGTTGGCAAGCGTACTGTTATTCAGTGTGAATTTGAAATCCGTATCCGTAACATTTTCGCCTGCGCAATAATAATATTCGTCATCCAATGGCACAATATCCGGTCTGGGGTTTACCTTTACAGTTATTGCGTCTGTGCTGCTACATTCTAATGCGCCCGGTACAACAACGGTAAGGTTGAATGTTCCTGCAATTTGACCGGCGCCAATGTTGTCATTCGCCTGGAAAGGCTGAATTGAGCCTCTGTTAACGCCCACATCAGTGCCGGGGTAAGAGGGATTTGCAGAAATATTATCCGATCCTGCCAGTACCAAATCCCAGTGAACATCATAATCGCCATACAGGGTGTTGGTTTTAAACCTTGGAATGTTGTCGACAAGGTCGCCCGGACATACTATAAATTCTCGTTTGGTAAGTTCTATTACGGGTTTCGGACGTACCGTAACCCGGAAATCTACCTCCGACGATTCGCAGGCGTTTACATCATCATTGACGGCAGATACCCATATTATTGCCGTTTTGTCTATATAATCCATACCGTCGTTAGGGTTGGCGTCAAACGGATCAATGGTATACGGATTGTCCTGATGCGTTGTACCGCCATCCACATATCCGTCAGCAAGACCGAGTGTCCAGTCCGACGGATTATCTACCCAGTAGTTGTATTGCCTGACGGTAACATCGGGACCTTTGACCGGGTCGATTTCAAATTGGGGAATGACAACCTCGCCGTTCCAGCATACTTCAAGGGATGGCGGTTGTTTCATCACCGGAGCCGGTAAAATATTAAGCGCGACCTGTTGTTCGCCCGTACAAATGAGCGTGGCATTTGCGCGATACGTGGCGGTAATTCTCAATGTAGCAGTTTGCATTGTCGCAAAAGAATGTTGCGCAGGCGGCCCAAAATCGACCCTGGGCGACGTACCGGAAGTCGGAGCGGCGCCGGAAGTGATGCCCGTACCTGCATCAATATACCAGAAATAGGTAGGATCCATGTCTCCGGCTGAAAAGCGGATGGTGTTTGTACCGGCAGGGGTAGTAAATGTTGTACCTGAGCACGTCGTCAAAAATGGTTTTGGAGGGTCGTCAGCGGTATATTCAACATTATTGGCAGCAAACGTAATCGTTGGCTGCGGGTGTACGCTAAGTTTGAAATTAATATCGTCGCTCCAACAATTGGCTGCATCGCTCAAAGCAGCGCCGCGTCCTCTTGCCCGCCAGATATATTCCTCGCTTCTCGTGCCGTCTGTCAAAAAACTGAAATCGCCTGCACCCGGTTGACCTGTACCCGGTACCGTTGTGGCGTCTTTGGTATAACTCCATTCATAGTAATCAACCCACAAAGCATTGCTTATGCCGCTTGGCGTATTATTGGGCGTAAACGTAACAGGAGTAAAATTCACCGTTCCGCCCGCACAACGATCCTGATCGGAAACCGGCGTCAGGCGGGGTTTCGATTTGAGCGTTATTGTGAACGTTTCCGACGAATAACAATTTGGATTTTCTTTCGCCGCCGCCGTAACGGTGATCCGATGTTCGGCTTTTTTACCGCTTGTGTTTGAGGCGAGAGGAAAAATGCCCAGATTAGTAGCGTCTGAATAACCAGTGGGGTAGCCCGATACATCGGCCGGCAAACTGTAGCCTATTTCAGGTTCATACCCGTTGGATGACCACTTATATATGGTATTGGCGTCCGTTGAAGCCGAAACCTCCATCTGCGAAATCAACACGTTCTCATCGGGACACCACGTGGGTGAAGTCGGAACAGTCAAAACCGGTTTGGGCGTTATGTTCATCGAAACAAATACCTTATCGCTCCAACAGCCGTCAACATTGACGCGCAAATTGTCAAATTCTACTTTTACGCGGCTGTTGCCGTTGCTCTTTGCCTGAAAAGTATAAGAAAAAGGCGGTACGTTTGTCGCAACAGGATCAACTCTGCCCGACGCATCAAGACCGTGCGAAGCAAGACCCGCATCGTTGTCCCATGAGTAGTAAAACACCGGAGGCGTGGCAGTCGGCCATATCAGCGGGTTCAAACTGAAAGTAATATCTTCTCCGTCGCAAACATCAAGCACCCTGTCTACAGCGCCTGTGTTATCGGCTGCCGGAGTTACAAAAACAGGCGCGGGTTTGGGTCTCAACATGATTTCCACATATTCCGAAGTTGAACAACCAAGATCGCCGGGATTGGTAGCGGTCAACAGCACTGTGGCGGGGCGGGGCGATGAAATGGAAGCCGTAACCGCCTTGTTGGGGAATATTGGGGTACTTCCCTGATTATCAGGCGCGGCAAAACCCGGCAAATCGTTGATAAAACGCCACGTAATATTGTATCCCGCAGGTTCGGTCGCAAATTGAGGCATATCGGTCATAGTGCCAACGCACCAATTCCGTTCAGGAATAGGAACAACAGCATCGCCCGCAGCATTCATCATACCTACTTTTGGTTTGGCAAGAAAATCGACCGTTATTTCATCAAAATTACCAACTGAAGGACAGTCGCCGGTCACTGTCCATCTAAAAGTATAGGAGCCGTAATGGGTGACTGATACCGTTGTCTGATAGTACTCATCATTTGCGAAAAAAGCCGTTGGCCCGCCAGCAACGGGAACTGGAGAAACCTGCGTCCATTTGCCCCTTTCGTTTCCCTGTATGCGTTGAGCGAACAATCTGTACTGATTGATCAATGTTGCCGCATGGGTGGCATCGGTAGCAAGATCTTTGCAAGCGGTGGGTCCGTCAATATCATAGATAATCGCTCTTGTGACCGAACCGCCAAGAAAGAGTGTAGCAGGGTCAGAACCATAACAAAGAGAAGTTTCAATTCCATGGGGATAAACAACCCATCTAATCTGAAAAACGCCCTCTTCAAATCCTACAAACTTTGCATTGGGATCATACAAGGGACTTGCATAACCATTAGGATTAGCAGGATGATTTTCATATTCAAACCTTCCTTGCGAGGCAAGATCGGTACCTGCCGGCCCCCTCACAAAGTGCCATTTCCCAACATCATCGTCTTCAGGCACATTCGCGCACAACGGTACCGTGATCGTACTGCCAACAACATCATTATCCCAACTACATATTGAATAGTCGTTACCGCACTCATTTGCGTTGGCATAAGGAGACGTTTCAATAGGAATAGTAACTGTATATTGAGTAGTGTTGGCACACTGTCGTAAAGCGCTCTGCTCCATTCTGGTAATAGTAACAACAGTTGGCGCCATAGGATCACGCGAAACCAAACCCGGCGGAATAGTCAAACTTGTTGGATTGTACGCCGTAAGGTCAGTACCGCCGTCAATATGATAGGTTACCTCAATGAGACCATTACCATTGCTCGGATTTTGAACAGTCGTTAAAATGACCGGACCTTTCTCATCGTTTGGACACCATGGACCATTGCCGTTATCCGGATCCATCCATGTGAAACTGTTTGGAGGGGGAGGTGTATTGGTTGTAACGCCAGGGAACGAAATGGTCGGCTCCTGCAATATGGTGATATTGATTGAGGGGGGATTTCCCATGAAATTGTTGATGCAACCCTGGTCTACCCATTCCAGTGAGAATTTCCAGATACCTACAACAGGTATAGAATTTGCATCAGCATAATTTTTTATTACCTGTATGGCGTTGACTGTCGTTGAACCTTGTCCGTTGGATGTAGCCGCGATCGTTACAGGTACAGTCGGTTCAATAATGTCGGAACCCTTCTCAATTTTCCACATGAGCAGCCAATCGTCATCGGGACTTGTTCCGCTTCTTCCTCTGACATTAATCGGTATATTGTCGGTTGTAACGTTTTCGCAAAGATAGTGGTCTGTGACGCCGATAGTTGCCGTTGGCGAAGGACGAATAACGATATTTTTGCTGATGGTAGGCGACGCACAGAAAGGAGCGTCAACGTACTGCCTTCTAAATGTTAATGTTCGTGTCAATCCATTCTCCGACGAGGGTGCGATGAGTTCATAATCGGGTCTTCTTACTGTTGCTGCACCGCTGTAATTAGTGTTAACACCGTTGTATGTCCACACATACTCGTCAACGCCCGGGTCGATAGCGGGTGTGCCTAAAGGAGGCAGGTAGGTATTGGGAACATCTACGCACGCAGTTGCCGATCCCTGAATTTCGCCCGTCAGCGTCAAACCCGGACGCGTTGTGATTTCCACCAGATTACCGACAGGAGTGTTTGGCATAGTATAAGGACCAACTGAACAACCGGTGGCTTTGTTGGTGATTTTACTGATCCAGAAATTGGTCACGCCTGTCGTAAGCGTAGGGTCAATGAGCCATGGCTCGGAATATGGAGTGACAGTCGATCCCGGAACCTGCACTGTGGCTGTTCCGTTGGGTGTGGCATTTGTCGCATGGGCGTATCTGATGTCAATTTCAAAACCGGCAGAGGCAGAACCGCCTTGTATCCCTTGTATGGAAAGCGACACATCTGCGCCTTCGCACACCGTTAGTTCTTTCTTGGGAACGATCTCGTGCGTCCACAGCGAAGCATCCGGCAACGGATTGACAACTACGCTGGAATTACGTGGCTCGCTCCTGCAATAATCGCACTGGTTATCGTCGCCGGATGTGCAACCAGACGGCATTTTACTTACCGGGGTTTTCCACTTCCGGGTTAGTCGTACCGGCTTGCTTCCTGTTGAAGCGAAAAGAACGTCAATATACAGGCCATTATCATCATCGCGGTCAACAATAGTATAGTCCGTTCCCGCCACCAATCCCGGAAATGTCCACTCAAACATGACATCGCCGCCGTGTGTATAAGAAATGGGGTCTGTTGCCTTGAAACGTATTGCTTGCCCGTGGCACGCAGATGGTTTGGGGACTTCTGTCGCGGGATCGAGCAAGGCGAAATTCGGCGCCGCAGAAATATCCTGTCGAATGGTAAATTCAACAGGGCGTGCTTCGCTCATACAAAAAGAGCCTGCTTTCAGATAGGTTGACCAGTATCTGTATACGCCGGGCGTATTGGGGTTCATGGTCAACGCGCCGCCAACGTCTCCGCCTACAAAAGGTCCCAAGGTGGGATTGAACGGATCCTGTCCTGCAACAGCCAAATCCTTTGAATAGATACGCGACGGTATATCGGAATATTGCGGGGCAGCGGGAATGGGGGCGCCTAATGGCCCGCCTGCCGGATTGTTGCGCCAGAAATAAACAATCCCGTCTGTGGGAGGACTACCGGGCAATCTATCTTCAAACTTCAGATCGACCCGATATGCCGACGACGAATATGTCACACCGTTACAATACGACTCTTTCCAGTCGTCGGGGTAATCCGAGCGGTCGTCAATCTTGATCAGTACCGATCTTTTTACCGCCTTGTCGCGGTCGCCTGCATTAAACGCAGCAGAACTACCGGTTCCGTTATTACAACTGTTCCATTCATACATGGTGATCTGAAACACATCTCCCGGCTGGTTGCCCGGCAAGATACGTATCCGATGTGTGGCGGCTCCCGTTTTCATCCCTGAGGTAGTGATATTGGTAGTATGTACTCTTGGGTTGGTTCCCCCGCCAGCGCCACTGCCTTTGGTGCCTCCATCGCCGGTCGCCGTAAAACCCTGAGGATCATTTACCCATGTTGTTCCGTTCCAGTATTGTACGAGCGTTGCCTGCATTTGCTGGGCGCCGGGCGCATGTGTAGAAATCAAGTCTGAATCATCCGCTTGTGCTGAATTTGTGCCATACATAAATTGCACCCATCTGTTGCCGGTACAAGAAAAATTACTCAAATCCGAAAACTGAAATTCTGCTACCTGTCCCGGACATACCAAAAATACCTCTTGCCCCGCAGAAGTGGAGTTTCCAAAATTGACTTCCGTTATGGGGATGTCGGGACGATAGTTGGGGATACCTTCGTCGGCGCCGCCTCTTTTCTTTTCTGTGTAACAATAATTAGTGCCTGAGCCCGGGGTTGAGTTGCCGGTACCGGTAGCAAAATAAATCGTTGAATTGAGTTGCATCGGGCATATTGTACCATTGGGCAATTCATAATATATCTGCATATAAGCGTAAAATTTACACCTGGGGTCGGTGGAATCATATATATGATTTGTTACCCCTTCTTCGCCCGGTACTGCCCATAAATTTTGTCCTTCAACTTTGCTTAATACAAAAAGTGGAGAAACAGTCCCATCGCCCCATGTAATTTTTGCTCTTAATCTATCTAATTGACAATCTTTACAATTTCCTGAACCCAGACTTCCTTTAATTGCAGAATTTAGATCAAAAGAACCTGTAACCCTTACCTCATATACCGGATTACCGGCGCAAGGGCTTTGTAGCACCGTCCATCCAAGAGTAGCGTCTTTATCGGTTGAGCCAACTTTCCATTCGCCCCCGTCAAAACAATTATTAGCCTCGACACACGTCTGCGCTGCTACGTATTCGGTGGCAACAATACAAAATAAAATCAGCCCCGCCACTCCGGTCCTCCCCAGTCGGGAAGGGAGAAGACGCCGAAAAATAAATAATACGGTCACAGCCATCGTTTTACAGAGATGCATGACCCTTGAAACACTCTTACTGAAGTATTCTGTCATTTAGTTTCAATTCTACTTTTGTTATATTATAACGAAAAAAAAATAAAAATGTTTTAAAACATGTAAAAAAATTTGGATTTTGTCGTAATTTGGACATGATGATACCGTTTTAAAATAATTACCCTACTATTAGTTCTTCGATTTGTTGTTGAAAAACCGGTATATTTACAAAGATTTTCAATTGAACAAAATACAAAAATATATATTTATTTTCAAATTCTATATTTATTTGAAAAGAATACATTAATATATACCCATAATATCGTCCCTGCAGGACTTTTTGTCGTTGAAACGGGTCTGTTCGGAGATCGTTAATGATGATACGCTTCCCCGCGAATGATTGTAAAAGCCCTGTACACCTGTTCGCACACCAACAAACGAATGATTTGGTGCGGAAAGGTCAGTTGCGAAAAAGAAATCAGCCCGTCAGCCCGTTGGTAGAGTTTTTCGGAAAAGCCATAAGGTCCGCCCGCCACCATCACAAGGTTTTTCACGCCTGCCGTCATCTTTTTTTGCAGGAATCCGGCCAGCCCTTCCGATGAATACGCCTGCCCGCGTTCATCCAACAGGTACACCTCATCCGGCGGGGCAATACGGTTGAGAATCGCATCTCCTTCCATTTCCTTTTGTTTCCCAATATCCTGCTTCGGCAGATTTTTAGGCGCCGGAATGATGACAACCGATAAGGAAATATAATGTTTCAATCGTTTTGTGTATTCATCAATACCTTCTTGCAACCAGCATTCAGCAGTCTTACCCATCCAAAGAAACGTGATTTTCATAAGGATAACGTAGTATGTGTATTTTCCTGACTTCCCTGTATAAGATGCTTTTCAACTGCTCCACATTAATATGTTGTTTGGCTGAAATGAACACGTTTAATTGATTGTTGCGTGCCATCCATGTTTGTTCTAACTCTTCGAGGGTAATATTTTCGGCTGTTTTGGGCGTGAGGTCGTCTTCGTCTTTTTGAGTAAACTGGTAGCGGTCGATTTTGTTAAAAATCATTATGGTTGGCTTTTCCTGCGCTTTGAGGTCGTGCAGGGTTTGGTTGACGACTTCGATTTGTTCCTCGAAACGCGGATGTGAAATATCCACCACGTGAGCCAATATATCGGCTTCGCGCACCTCGTCAAGCGTTGATTTGAACGATTCAACCAAATGATGCGGCAATTTGCGGATGAATCCAACAGTATCGGTCAGAAGGAAAGGCAAACTATTGATCACTACCTTGCGCACGGTGGTATCGAGTGTGGCAAAAAGTTTATCTTCCTCAAAAACATCCGACTTGCTTAAAAGATTCATCAGCGTAGATTTGCCTACATTCGTATAACCTACCAAAGCAACGCGCACCATATTCCCTCTGTTTTTCCGCTGATTCACCATTTGCTGGTCGATTTTCTTCAGTTGCTCTTTCAGTCGCGCTATTTTGTCGCGTATGATTCGGCGGTCGGTTTCAATTTCCGATTCGCCGGGACCGCGGCTGCCGATACCTCCCTGTTGCCGCTCGAGATGCGTCCATAAGCGTGTCAGGCGCGGCAGCAGATACTGGTATTGGGCTAATTCCACCTGAGTTTTGGCGTATGAGGTCTGTGCCCGTTTTGCGAAAATATCAAGAATCAGATTAGTACGGTCGAGAATCTTACATTCCAGCGATTTTTCGATGTTGCGCAGTTGCGAAGGCGACAGATCGTCATCGAAAATAACCAGATCAATCTCATGTTCCTTTACATATTCGCGGATTTCGTTCAATTTGCCTGTTCCCACGAAAGTGGCAGGATGGGGAGTATCCATCCGCTGCATGAACTGTTTTACGGGAACGCCACCCGCAGTTTCGGTCAGAAAAGCGAGTTCTTTCAAGTATTCCCCCGCTTCATCTTCCCTTTGTCCTGAAGTGATCATACCCACTAATACCGCTTTTTCGGGCTCTCTTGCTGTAATCAGATTTTGAGGCATAAGCAATTGATTTTTCGGAATGACGCCTACCTTTAGATGGGACGGGAGAGAGGTAACCGGCGGCTTCGCCGCCGGTTACCTCTCTCCCCTTTTTTCACAAACGCCCGTCTGTCATTTCGAACGAAGTGAGAAACCCTTGCTCCCCAGCTAGGACTTGAACCTAGGACCCCCTGATTAACAGTCAGGTGCTCTGACCAACTGAGCTACTGAGGAATATGATTATTGCTTTCTTTTAAAAGCGGTGCAAAGATAGAGGTAATTTCTGAATTTGCAAAAATGAATTGTTTTTTTTATTTTCACTTCTTTAACACAAATTCTTCCTTAACTATTGTATGGGCATAACGTCTGGGGAAAGCGGTGAAAAATCCGGAGACTGGAACCGCATCTTTTGGCTGGATGCACCGGATGTTGGTTCCCACGTTTGCCGGCGGACCGCCAAAAATAGGATTCGAGCCGCGTATTTCCGACTGTACATTGCTAATAAATGTGGCATATTCTTTGGAAATTGCATTGATGTTCAGCGTCACCTTGTCGCCGATGCGCAGTATTTCGTTACGACCCTCACGTTCAGTGTCCTGGTTCAGAAAATAACATGCTACCCCGTTCATGTATTGCCCGTTGAAAAAAACGTCATCCATCACGAAAAACCTGTTGATGTTGGGATTTAAAATGGAATCGTTGATGGAGACAAAAATGCTGTAGAAATTTTCTTCGGGCATATCCTGTGCATACAGAAGTACTTCCACCATATTTTTAAAAAGGAAGGAAGCCTGCAAACCTACAGAATCAATATGATTGATTGGGGTAAGATATGCCGACGCACGGTAATGTTCAAGGACGCCGTCGCCGTCAAAGTCTAACTGAACGTCGAGCGTATAGGTCTTATTTTCTTCGCCGTACACATCGGCGGCGGTCTGATACAGACCCGGTATCATATCGTTTTCAGTTAGCCGTATTTCTTTATTGTCGTCGTACAAAATGGTTACAATGGCGTTACTTACGCCTTCGGGACTATCGGTGGTGAAATAGCCCGCCGATCGGGTAATCCGTATTGAGTGTTGCAAGGTGTCGGTGGTAATATAACCGTAGATGACCAAACGCGGCGGTGCATCATCGGTTTTGATGTCAATACGTTCAGTGCATGATGCGGCGGCAATCATCAGAATCAGGCAACATACAGCCCATTTTTCAAAAATATTTTTCATCTTCATTTTCGACGACATTATGTTATATATGTTCAACTTTATTTTCACCTGCAAAAACGCGCCAAACTGTTTCGGCTGCCTTTTCGGAAGGCATGGTATCGCCGGGCTTGAATTTCAAAAGGTACTGCTGCGCTTCGTTCACTTGCGCTTTTGCCTTGCCGGGATGTTGCATCAGGTCGAGCGCTACCAGGGTAATCAATGATTCGCGGCAGTTTTCGAGCACAAATTCAGGAATCACAAATTTATCTGCAAGATTATTAATCAGGTTGGCGTATTTTGTTCCGGCATAATGGTTCACAATCTTGTTGGTGAAGTAACTAAATTTGTACGCAATCACATGAGGCGTACCGCAAGCCGTCAGTTCTAACGAAACAGTCCCCGACGCAGCCAGAGCAAATACGGATGACTGAAAAGCAGCATACCGTTCATATTGCCCCAGTATAATCCGGTGAGGCGTTTCCAAATCGGCAAAAGCAGTTTCTACTTCATCTGAAATGGCCGCTACCGAAGGAATTACAATGAATAAATCTGGAAACGTTTTTCTCAGTTGCCTAAGTACCTGTTTGAAAACGGGAATCAGTCGTTTGATTTCGCTGTGGCGACTCCCTGGTAGTACAGATATCAGCGTACACTGCTCCGGAATGCCGTATTTCACTTTGAAAGCAAGCAGGTCGTTTACCAAACCGGCTGTATTTTCAATGACGGGATGTCCTACAAACGTACATGGTAGCCCATATTTTTCGAAATACGGCGGCTCATAAGGCAAAAGCGTCATCAGATGATCGACTAAGCGGGCTACGGTTTTAGCGCGGCCTTTCTTCCACGCCCACACCTGTGGAGCAACATAGTGTACGCAGGGAATACGGTTACCTTCTTTTTTCAGCCTGCCAAGTACCTGATGTACAAAGCCCCAACTATCTACCGTCACGATCACATCGGGACGCCGTTCGCGTATATCGGCCATCACCTGATTCATTCGGCGCATGATGAGCCGTAGTTTGGGCAGCACTTCAACAATACCCATGACAGAGATTTCGGATATGTCGAACAGGCTTTCGAAACCCAGCACAGTCATGGTTTCGCCACCCATTCCGGTAAAGTGGATGTTCGGGTCTTTATCGCGCAAAGCCCGCATCAGCCGCGAGGCAAGCAGGTCGCCGGACGGCTCGCCGGCAATGATGTACACTAATTTTTGGCGTTTGTTATTCAATTCCTCTCACTTCATCTATTTCATTAATCGTTTTGCGCAGGAATGCCTCGAATTGTACGGCAAACTCACGGCGGCGCAAGGCAAATTCCACGGTTGTTTTCAGGAAATCGAGCTTGTTGCCTATGTCGTACCGTTTGCCTTCGATTACCGAAGCGATGATGTTTTCCTGTTTCAGAAGCAGACGCAG
>Ga0123353_10003110_pt1 | contig 20818 bp, 9 predicted proteins | sample TergutLab28metaG_3_FD_92763 | JGI IMG/M metagenome (GOLD analysis project Ga0123353, IMG submission 92763) | Labiotermes labralis P3 segment gut microbial communities from Petit-Saut dam, French Guiana - Lab288 P3 | ecosystem: Host-associated > Arthropoda: Insects > Digestive system > Gut ... | reverse complement strand
ACTACTACCACTACTACTACCACCACCACCACCACCACCACTACTACTACTACTACCACCACTACTACTACTACTACTACTACCACTACTACTACCACCACCACCACCACCACCACTACTACTACTACTACTACCACCACCACCACCACCACCACTACTACCACCACTACTGCTACTACTATTACAAGTTTATACAATTTCCTTTTTCGTATGTATATAATTATTTATTTATTTATGTATCTATGTAGTGGATGCAGCTATTTGCTAATTAAAGGTGAACACTACCTGTTTAACATATAAAGACATTTAGCATGAAAATGTTATTAAGGTATTCACAGTGACAATACTAAGAATAGAACTACCTATGTTGGATTTTTATGTGCATTGCGACAGTCATCAAAGTGGTCTAATGGTACTGAAACGAAACGGGTGACCCACATTATCAACGCGGTTAGAGCTGGGATGGCTTTCGATTCCCTGGGTAATTATATATGACTTTGATGTATTTTTTATGTTTAAATTAAAACTCCATCTCTATAGAGGCCTTAAATTCTTAAATGAAACTGAAAATAACTTGATTTGGTATTCATTTGTCGCATTAATCCTGGTATTTTTTTCTGAACCGAGTAGACCGCAGGATATATTCCTCGCCTGCATTTAATGTGTTACAGTTCACCTTATGATGGACTTGTCCTGACCCAAATTTCGCCATTCAATTCAAGTCTCATAACAGAAACATATTATGATGCCCACTTCTCCAAAACACACGACATCTGTACGTTTATCCTTATCGTCAAAGCACCATCAAAATTTCCATGCCGTTCATCCATTCTCAAAACTCATGCATGTTGTGATCATATTCTAAGTAGTTTTCATTAAGCACCGTTCAGTAGAAATATAAGGCGCTGTGTGTAGTTCATTCTTCATATAAATTGCGACGTGTATATATATATATATATATATATATATATATATATATATATATACATATATATATAACATATAAATTGCGGAGTGTGTATATATATATAACACTCCCATTTTTTCCTACTGATTGCAGTTGTAAAGTTAAGTTTCTGTCAAACGCATCAGGTTTTCACCTGGAGAAAACGAACATGGTCACGTATGTCCCTACGTCTCCGCTGTTACGCAAAGCATTTCAGACAAATTCACGTCTTAACGTCTTCTATAGTTACCAGACTAACGCAACACCATAAATATTCTGACATTCCTTTATCTTACATACGCGACATGTTTTGGCCATCATCACGCGATATTACAATAACGTGAAAGGTAAATTTGAGGAAGAGGCCTGATGGTGGCCGAAAATGTCGGCCGAAACGTGTAGCGTATGGGAGAAATAAATGGATTACGTAATGTTAACCAACAAAATGCCCCTTTTTAAATTAATATTTTAGTTCAACTCTTCTTGTCTTCTGCACGTTTCGAACATCTTATGTTCATCATCAGGAAGTCTGTATTGTAAACACAGCCTTCCATGTTGTTTTTTTTAATGCATTTTGCAAGCAGCCTAGCAGGGTGGAGGATGTCGATTAACATTACAGAATTGTATCACATTGCACAACACAAAACGTATAAAATAAATGAATGTCACAGTGTTTATAGTCGGGTAACTATAGAAGACGTTAATTACATAAATACATCGGTACCATTTCACTCAGGTTGAAAGTCACGTCTGTTTGAACCTATTCTTGCAAGTCTGTTTGCCGAATATCACATCGAGTAATTAGAATTCCTGCTTGGTATTTGTGAGATATCTGGGTCAGATCTCGTCCCGAAAACCACCTACAGTTTCTGAGGGCTTTCGTGGTTGTTCTTAGTACCAAACATAAGGGCACGAAAGTTTCATTTTGCGACCTTCAGTAGTTCATTGATTACTATAGCTTTGAATCATTCGACTTAATAAAATCTGAGCTACGAAGAGCGGTGCTATATCAACCATTAACAAAAAATAAAATAAAATAAAACAGCGTTTCCTTTGTCAGTCATATTTATTGTTTGTGCGTTTTCTAAATGTTATGGGTTTCCATCGTGTGTAACATCAATGATAAAAACCATAGTTTAATTTCTTCTACGTCTATGAATATATAGATCTGTAATACGCGAATTTCTCAATTACAAATTTAAGTTCAGCCTACATTTAGTCCTACATTTAGTGCAATGAAACAAAAGAACAAGACCAGCGTGACTTCCAGATAAAAGTGTGACTTTTTTACTAACGAATGTTTCCCAAAGTTTTGCAACACTTTTGCACAATTCTTTGAGCGTGTTATTACAGTATGTGCTCCGGCTTCTGTCTGTCCAGTGCGTAGTCTTGGTGTTCCTGTGTTTGGTTCCGTTCGTGTTAGTAAATGACCTGTAGATTCTTTTTTTTTTAAATCAGATTCACCGACTTTATTTCACACGGGTACACTAGTACTTTGCCAATATATTTTCCAACAAATGCACGTCTTGCTACAATATGCATAACAAAATTCCTACATGTTTCGGCTCCCAGTTACCATCTTCAGGAAGTTACTATGACAAAAGTGTACGAGCAAACCTGATAATTTATGTTTTGATCGTAGTTATAAACTTAATGAAAAATTAGTTGTTAAAATACATAAAATTTATAAAATATGTAAAATAGATATTTTTAATAATTTACAATGTTTGGTAATACATTAAATATAAGTCACCTCGTTATTTATCAACTATCGTTATCAGTACTCTGAATTTATGCAGTAATTAGTAGTCACTTAATTTGTTGTAGAGGTGTTTATATGGGCAGTTTACTTCATATTATCGTCCTGATATGCCGTGTGATGTGTGTATTGCCAGGCGGTGTAGTGTACTTTGTACTTTGTCGTCTACACAATCCGGAAAGTTAACACTGAGAGAGGGTTATTGAAGGACCTGCGATTGCTGGAAGCTGACCTTGGAGTACAAACAAGGCAGTGTACAGTAATGTGTATTTGGGTATGACATAATGAAACTACAGTTTGCCACAAAATGAACGTGATGATTTCCTCAATACCCTCTTTTCAGTCATTTGAAATTTGTATTTCGTCTTCTAAGTAACACACCGAGCTTTACAGTCGTGTAGAAATGGGGGGGGGCATTATTATTATTATTGTGACATATTGTTTATTTTGTAGAAAACCGAATAGAATGCTTAACCTTGGACTTAATATTAACGTTCTGGTTCTTGGAAAGGAAGTGAATTTCATGAATTGCTGGTAGAGTGTCAGTTAGCCGAGCAATAACTTGGTTCTTTCACTGGTGATTACTAATACATTCAACTATGTAGCCAAATTCATGCTCATTGTGCGACGTGCTTCGGACCTTTTGATTTTCTGTATTCATTTATGTGTACATATAGGAACCTGTGAAACTGTAAAATTATGATACACATATTGCTGTTTATAGAGCAACATTGCAAAGTTTAGAATCTCAAGGCCTACAGTTCCTTTGTGGGCAAATTTTCTGTTATTTCACGAGCCAAATCTGAGTTGTATCTCTCGACACCTGTTTATTTTATTTATTTCTGTTTTAGTTTGCTTGGTGATTGAAGGCGTCCTTTAAAATTAAGCCATTTTGAGTGTACATTTTATAATGTTTAGTACCTATATTAGTGCTTCTTCATCCCTCTAATGAAGAAGAGTTGAAAGTCAATAAAAGAAACATGAAAAAGGCGATTCCCATCAGGGTGCTTAATGTAAGTTTAAGGTCTAATTTTCGTATTTTCACGAATTCACGCTCTGACATAAGCAGTTTCTTGAATCATCTTCTGAAGAAGGGCTGTTTAACATGTCATCACTTGTTCTAATTCGGCACTGAAATGCGGCATCGTCATTTTTTTTATGTGAGATCTTCTTTAATTTGCACATCAGCGAATTTAATGTACGACTGTAATCGAGAATATGTTACATGTTTTGTGAATTTTGGTGTCAGTTCTGTACAGATTTCTAAATAAGCATATCCCAACTTTTGACGTGTATGTGAGTTGCGAGATGTTTTCTGGTGCTGCATAATTATGGATGCCTGATAGGAAGTATTTGGTGTAGGTGAGGTCGACGGTGGTAGTCGTGCGCGTGTCTGGTATTTGAGCGCGACGTGCGTGCTCTTTACACGTGTAGGCCTACACGTGTAATGATATTATTCTTCAGTTGAGTGATGTAAAGTATGCTGTATGAACTGCCCAGTGTAGTGTGCCAGATTGTTCTGTCTTCTCCTTAGACATGCCTCATTCTTGTAGGCCACTGAAACACTACTGTGAAAATAATCAGCATTTATATAGTGATGACTCCTGTTCGAGATATGAAATTTGTTTGCACCTCTTTGGAGTCGTGATTTTTCATTAGGCCTAACGACCTTTGTATAACCTGAAAAAGAAGTGCAACTGACGTCAGTCTGTACAGACATGTAACAAACTGCGGTGTGTTGCATCGTAACATTACGCATAGTAACATAGTATGTAAAATTCTTTTAATTAAGTAAACGTCTACTGATGACCCACGGATTTACTTCCGGCCAGATAAGGCATTCGTCTCTTCGCCTCCACTTCCAGAACTGCTGTTTGAGCCTTTCAGTCTCATATGAAGGCCTACTCTAATGCAGGGTTTCTCAAAACTGTGCGCTGGCCAACCACTAGACGACTTTTATAAATTTCAATGTACCAACTTCTTTTTTATTTAAATAAGGACGCTGAAATTGGTAAGACTGACTGACAGCGAGGATAATTTATATAATGTTGTCAGCAGTGCTGCATATTAGCATATATATATATATATATATATATATATATCTTAAGCTTTGTCTATTTTTTAAATATTTTTTCTTTTTTGTATTGCAATTTTTAATTAAGGACATGTACCAGTAACCAATGGTGGGGGAACCACTAGCGGTACGCATACCACAGTTTGGGAAACTATGCTAGAATGGGTAGAGAGAGAGAGAGAGAAAGAGCTGTCTATTTCCCTGAAGTCGAAGATGCCGGCTAATGGCTGTGATAGGACCTGTTAGTTACACCGAGGCCAAGAACAAACGGAGGCTATAATGTGGTGTCCCACTGCAGAGCAAATATCCCCCGAAGCTCATTCATATTGCTGTAAGATAGAAACATTTTCGGTGCTGTAAACATAACGCGAATTCTGGGACGTGCATCAATTTACTGACTGAATTTTTGCTACTTCGTTTGCATCTATTTTCCCTTATTTTCTGAAGCCTGTGAGTAATATTACGTGTGAATATGGGACCAGTGAACTGTAGTAATAATGTGAATACTTATACAGTAGCCTACTGTCTTCTTACTAACCCGATACAACGTTTGTGCGAAAGAAATTATGCAGTGAAATTAAAATTTTTTTTTATATTGATTAAAGACCGTCAAAAATTTCGAACCAAATGTAAGTTACATCTCAAGATGTGTTGATAAAACTGTCATTCAACTTCCGAAATTTCCTCGACGTGCGGTATGATGTTATCAAAAAATTGTAACTGCTCTGTGACAGCTTTGATGTGCAGGTAATGGTTTCATTGCATAATTTATTTTGAAAGACCCTTATTTCTGTTGGTGAATGCGACCAGAGAAGAAGTATTAAATAACAGAGAGGATTGAATTAGTCACCCCTGGGTAGACGGACGTCGGTTTCTTGTCAGCAAGTGGCCATTCGATGTTGACAAGTTTTCTTGTGGAACATACTGTAGTTGGCATATCGCTGACGTGATATCAAGTTAAAAGCGACTAAATTGTTCGTATTGCATGCAGTTAGCTATAACAGGGATATTCGCGAGCACAAATTCCCATCACATAGCTGTGCATCATGGATGGCTGGATGGACAGAACTCTCTGCTGAAATGGTAAACATGAAATTCACTCACTCTGCTGTACAAATACTGGCAGCTAGGCTGATGGCCGACTGGCCGGCTGGCGGCATGATTGGTTCCACTTTGGTACTGCAGGGGTGATGAGGAAAGGGATGGTTTTCGGGCATGACGGGAGGTTGTATAGAGGGAGGATGAGGGATGAGTGATGGGAATAGAGGGAGTGAGAAGGACAGACATGAACATTCGCAATATTGAAACTGTGTACAGTGGCCGGTTGAACAACAGTAACGGGTGTATATATACATGTTATCACACACACACATATGAGACAAGTACGTTGCCTGTCTGTCTGTTTTGCTGTCACGAATATTAGCATGGACCAATGACAAGCTACGAATGATCGGTGCTCAGCAAACCCTGCTCCCGTTACTGTTGGCGAAACCCTTTTCTATCCTCCTCCAGTGCCTGCCTGTTCGCTCGTAAGGGTGGGTGATTTCAACTGATTGAATCCACCTCACCCCACCTCAAACCAAAATCTCCTCATTGTATCGAATTGTGACCAAACACCGGAAACACAGATCCATGTTCTCAACCGTGACACCGGATCACAATTATGACGTTCACTTTCACACACAAAGTCCAGGGAGGAATCCTTAGCAGCACCAATAAATTCCCTATCCATCCGTTGACCAGCAGATGCCGTTGCATCTCGGCAGTTGTAGAATATGAACACTCAACTTCACTCTGCCCTGCATGTGTGTGTCGTGACAAGTGCTCCACGCGGAAAGCCTACATAAATTGATCTGCCCTACCGTCTTCAAAATGCGCTCCCTGCACGTGAATTACAAGAACCAGAATCTCAGGAATAAATCGTAAAATCGTAGATTGGTGTTCTGTTTCCATTGCCATGCACAAATGAAGATAAGAAATGAAAAGGGAAACACTAAAACACTATATGTGTGAGTAAGGAAATTTATTGAGCGATTTCCTACTATCAGCACTTCGTGGGTTTTTTCATGCTGGGCCAGGGATTTTTCTCTTCGCTCCGGCCCAGTCCGCCTGTGAAGAGCCCACCTTGGCTTCGTCTTTAACGGGTACCGGGTGCTATTTCTCTGGAGTACAGCGACAGGGGCGTGGAACAAACCACTGACGTCTAAACTGGCCTAGCACGAAGATCATAATGTTGAAGCAGTACTTCTACTTCCCTTGTGGCTACGCGGTGTGTTTATTCATGAAAGGAGCAACGTTTCCTTACAATCGTCTTCAGTGTATTTTGTTGACTGATTGGTGAATTAGAAACAGCCATTATTATAAGGTTTAAGTAGCATATTTGTTGTGGATTAACACTACTGTTTTAGTAACCGATTCGAATGCTATCAAGTTGGAAAGACCTGACTCACTCAGATGCTACAAGAGCGGACTCAGCCGTTTTATGCAGAATTGCTATACATCTCATGAGCATAGGCTACTTCTGGCACACTCTTCTGACCTGTCAAGTGGATGAGAGGGGCTACATTTGCAGCCTCTAGTCATCCAAGCTCCATGTAACTGAACCGGGCTCGATTCGGTCAGTGTGCCAGTAACCAAGTGACACAAGCTTTATGAGTCATTGTTCATCGCAAGCACTTGGACAGTGATGTGGAGAGGGATGTGCTACTTAGAAATATGCACAGTTGCACTTCAGCTGTAGTTGTTCCAACAGCCATTTCCCTCTTGTCTCTCATATTTCATTATTTCCATTATTGCTAGTACTATTGTAAGTACTCGTCAATGGCCGTCTTGCCTAACCATGGCTGCTATTCACAGAACTTACATTGCAACTGGCTCACAAGTAACTTACGTATTCAGCACTAGTCATATTTTCTTACGTACCGGCATGTCAATTTTTAGAGGATTGAAGCCTTTCTTTCTCTCATTTTATAGAATAAATCCTTACTTACAATTTGTATAGGCACATATGATTATTTCCTGAGAGATGAATGCCTTTTTCATCATGTTGAAAATAAATAAATATCACGAATTAAATGCTTAAATTAAAATTTACATACTCTGTGTGTAAAATCATTTGTGTTTTAAGTGGCTGTCAATTTTATAAGTATGTGGAGTCTATAACTCAACTCACCACTTTCATTCTTGAAAGTACAGCCACTTGGCACCGACCACAAATCTCCTTAGCTTCTCCCTCACCACTCAAGCAGTCGCAACGAAAAGTAGTAATATCCAGCATTTCATTGCGACCAAGAAATAAAGTGTGTCTAGTTGTAAAATATGAATTTTTCAGTTCCACTTTTGTGTTTTTATACGTGTGTGCGTGGGTGCGTGCGTGCTTTTATGCATGCATGTATCGTTAGTAGCAATTCGAAATTGAAAACCCATATAAATAAGGCAGCGATTGCCACAAACTGCAGCTTCAGAAACCAAGTTTTTACTCACAACGACATAGAAGATACATAATCTTGTTCAGTGGTGGACTATGAATGTGAAGTGTTAACAGGAGTGCTGATGGGGATTGTTGTCCTCTTGTTAGTAAATAAATTATTATATAAGCAGGGCAGAACTACAGTGTGTTCAAGAAGACGCAACCACACATGAAACTGACTTGAAGAGGTGGTGATTATATTCCTCCGGTAAATGTAACTACGCCTTGAAGTCGTTTACAGTACAGAAAATGTACAGCGACAAAGGAAAGCAGAACATGTGCGACAACAAAAGCAAAGACCCTATGGATGTTGGAGAATTAGGAAAGAAAGGTGACGCATAAGACTAGGAAAGTACCCACGTCACTGTGACGCAAATTCGGCTCTGTGTGTAGGTTAAGAATGAATATGGAATCATGGTTGGTATGCCTGATTAATCTGTTGTGTACAAATACATTGAACTGGGGGACTGGGATACAGATACTTTGTCTCTTTCTCTGCATCAGATATTCCGTTCAGGTTACTGCTGCGGAGCAAATGTGCTGGCAACGCAGCTCTAACTTACGACCACGGTCGTCGCTGAACGTCAGGAGATTTTTTATTTGTGGAATGTTTAAAGTGCCGAATAAGTGTCGGAACACAATTTTGTCACTAACGACTGAAAGCTAGAAGATGTATGTTGTGCTGTTACTGGAGTACCAATGACGATACATATGTGGGATTCAGCTAAATCTCAGTTAGGTTACTCTACAACAAAAAAGGCTATCCACTTCTTTTGCCAAGCTTTCCATTCATCTAATGCATTTTTACGTATCACAGAGTCACTTGTGGTCTTAAATGAAGGAAGTAAGGGGAAACAGGAGAAATTTTATAATTAACATCTTCGTAACGTGTATTGTATACTCTCGGATAATAGTAATGTGGTCAAATGGAGGGGGATGACACGGAAAGAATGTAAAACTCCTATGGGAGAAATGAAATATTAGTGCATAATTTTAGTCGAAAATCCTAAAGAATAAAGCCACTTTGGGCACTTAGACATAAAAGACAAAATAATGGGGAATTGGTCTTGAATAAAGAGGGTGTGAGAATGTGAACTGAATTCATCTGGCTTTGAACAGGATAGGTTACTGCGCTATTGTGAACACAACTTGTAAAAGGCAGGGGACTTCTTGACCGACGAGGCGACTGCTGATTCTCCAGAACTCTGCTCAGTGGAATTAATTGCACCGTAGCTTTATAGACGACGTATGGATAATTCTCTACCGCCAGCTATGAATCTACGTATAGGGCGGAGGCCGGCTATAGAAATGATACTTCTTCGCTTTATTCATTGTTTTGTTTTTCAGGTTTCTGACAAAGTGCCGGTTAAACAATAGGGAATAGTTTTCGTTGATATTAAGCGCTCTGCAGAACCATATTTGTGGAATAGACAGGTTAACAACATAAGTAATAGGGTCCGTTGACAAGATATCAGACAGGGGAGGAAGGACCGTTCGATTGAATTCGAGAAGTCGTGTCGTGACGTGTAAGCACGCCTGTAATAACCTATTACCGAGGTACAGTCACACACTTGTGCTGACAGCGACACTTCGTCACGTCAGTCTGCAGGCAGGTACCCTCATCTTATGACAAAGGAGGGACTGAAAAGTGATATAATAATATTGTATAAAACATATAAATGTGTTTGATGTGTATATGAGAGGATAATATTAAAATGGATCTAAAGAAATGGGATGGAGGGGCATGAATTGGATTGGTTTGGTTCGGGATAGGGACAGGTGGTGGGCTTTTGGGAATGCGGTGATGAACTTTCGGGTTACAAAAAAAATCGGAGAGTTTTTTGACTATCTGAGAACTAGTTGTGTTCTCAGGAAGGACTCTGCTCCGTGGATTTAGTTACTGAACTAGGTATTTGGTTAGTTAGATGTTTGACAGTTCATTATTGGTTTATTATTTTTACTGCAGTACGACGGGACGATCACCACAGACAGGAAACTTAAGAAAGATAGAGAGAAAGAAAGACGAAATAAGGAAAGCGGTAAAGGGGGAGAAAAAGAAGAAGAAAAGTAATGTCTGTTTTTTTCGGTTTTGAATTAGGAAGGGAAAGCATAAGACAGACATAAAAGGATGAAGTTCTAAAAGTTATTTAACGTGGAGCTGAGCCGATTTTTACTGAGATTAAAGAAATTTGGTTTTTGTGTGTCTGAAAGTGACCAACAGGCATTGTTTTACAACACTGTTCCATTTTCCTCGAAGCATGTTTTACTGACTGTAGGTCCACTTCTATTTAATAAGCCACCTAATAGGGGTACAGCACATTGTCAGGGAGCACCTACTTGTCTTCATTGCCAGAGGGTCTTACAGTCTTCATTTAAGCAAGAATGTGGGCAGTAAACTTGTGTGATAGCAAAACTTATCTTATGGCGAGCGTTCAACCAGTCAGCGTCATTCTTCGATATTGTCCCTCGCCAAAGGCGACGGGCTTGAAAATGAAGGTTTTCAGATGGTTGGTGTTTATGAAGTTAAACAGATTTTCCAGTGGAATTAAAAGAACTCGAATTTCACTTCGTAAACAGAGAGGCTACAGACGTTTGTTCTATGATTTTGAAGTATTGCAATATAGAGGCAGTTAACGTGGAGTCTGTGAACTGTGTGCGAAACCCACAAGAACACATTTTTTACACGTGTGGTACCCGTCTTTCGAAATTCGGATTCAATCAGTAGAACAGGCAATATCGTAGCCCTGGGTACATCTTTCTCCGCATGTAAAATTGTAGTCACCACAAGAAATCACTTGAGGCACCTAAATGAGGACAATATTGAAAAGAATCTTATCGCAATGCAGTGTGGAAGTTAGGCTTGTATTCGGCTGTGTAAAAATACGATCCAGCGAACAGTAATGAATCTTCGCGTCTCACACAGGGTGGAAAACTTCGTCAGCAGCAGAAAGACTACGTCCTTCGAGTCAGTTCTGCAGTTAGCTTAAGAGAACACTAGAGAGACACGGAAGACACCACAGAATTCTTATGTAATATAACGTGACTGTACTGCTTTATGATAATGAAATGCGTTATAACAAAAGAAACAATGAGCAGGGACGTGGAGGTGTGCACTAGACAGACACATAAAACAAACAGAAAGTACAGGGTATAAAGACGAAATTTTCTGATACCACGCGGCAAATGTATGTAGATCGAGACTAACCACGCTGTCGCCGTTTCTCAGTGATTGCTGAAATCCAGAACCTCTGACTTACAGTTTAATTGTCTGTTTACATTAATTTGGTTGCGTTTCACTTCGTATGTCTTCCTATTCCTTTCTCCGATTTACGTAAAACTCTCACCGAAATAAGTTAGAAAAATAAGTCCTGAAGTTCCTTACATTTTCTTTTTCTCTTTTCACTTAGTAAGAAAAATAACCCATCAAACACCTCATTTGTGTACATTTGTCTCCGAAATAGATTACAAATTAATAGGTTAAACATTCTTTCCGGTATTTTTCTTATCCTTCTTTAGCATTCTCTCCTAATTTTTTTCAATCATGAAGGTAGCACCACTTATTTTGTGGAGAGCGTAAAAAATATTCAAGTCGTAAACGAATGTGGATTTCCTGCTCTCCTTACAAGTTCTGCAGCGATAATTGTTGATTTATTTTCTTATTTTCGCGTTTGGTTATGTCATATAATTATAAATATTTCTTGTCGCTAGGTACGGTGGCCGACAATCGGGAGAAGTGGTCCAGCTCGTAGCGGGTAACGCAGACTCTGTGCTGACCGTAAGGTATGAAGTGTATCTTCGTTATTACAACACTCTAACAACAGATAAGCTTATATATTAATTAGACACCTAATTGTCTTCTGATCCAATGGTTTAGCGATCCGGAAACGGGGTCAGTGTTTCGAAGAATGTAATGGAAATGGCTTTGGCAATTCTATAAAAATAAGAACCGTCTGTGCTTATGTCTGCCAGGTATTAGTAGTTTCTTCCTTCTTCGCAAACATAAAGGGGCTCAAACATAAGAAGACTTTGCCGCGTTACGCGAACTGAAACTCACTGCCTTTGAAGGATATTTACGTCCAACTAATATGACTTATTCTCTTAAATTTCGTGGTACTTTTTGTTTCCCGTTTTCGAAGTAGCTATCTTTAGTTCAGGCTTATAAAACACCTATAAATTTGGCAGAACACGTTACGTGTAACTTACACCGCTAACAATAATAGATTTATGCTTCACGCATGCAAGTCAGAAAACAGTGTTTGAAACGAGATAACTTTCTTGTGCTGTCAAGGGATGGGGAAGGTTTTTCAGCTGTATACGTTACGTAAGGGTAAATAAGATGCAAGAAGAAATCGTGAGGAGAAGACACGACTTGCACAACAAAGACGTAGATCATCATCATCATATTCCTCCATGGGTTAAGTCGTTTGACCTGTTCCGGCATCGACGCACTGCCAGACTAAGAGAGACAAACTGGTCCTCCAAGAATGGGGGTTTTGCGGATGGGTTGGTAACCCTACCAAGAAAAGCAAAGTATTCATAAGCAAAGACGCACAGCCTTGGATATCGGCGGATCAAAGAAAGACGTAGATAAATGGGCGTTATTAAAACATGCCTTAATAAGACGAACAGTTTGGATTTGGACTATATTTGGTTGGGTCTGGGTAAGGTCCGTTGTTGGAATCGTGTGACAGAACAGCAACGAAGCTCTGGATTCCAAAAAAAAGAGGGAAATTTCCGGGCTAACTGAAAAACTACCAGCTGTTAACCTCTCAGAAGACACGGTCTATTGGCTTCGTGCGGAATAGTAGATGGAATTTTTAAAATTTTCTAAATACTTTGACACATATTGAAAGATACTTCTAAGCTACTTGAGATGTAAAAGAAAATTAAAGGATATTTGCTGCGCGTAAGGGGTAGTCAAAGTGTAAAGACGAGAATTGTTGATGTCCTTGTATCAAAATTGCACGCTTCACAACGCGAAACGTTGCGGATGATAAAACATACCAACACCATTCGTAAACGCTACTGGACCATAAAGATTACAGTTTGTAATTTTCTAAATGGAATATCCTTCGAAAATTTATTGAAATGATTGGAAAAGCCACTGTTAAAACAACCCCTGCCAACTCTTCCCTCCCCTTCTATTCGTACACGAGGGGCGGCGGTTTTAAAGTCATGAAATATTGTACTTTGAAGCGCAGGGTGTTTGGAATTCGAATACTGCTGGTGCTAGTTGCTTGTGCCCCTGTTAGTTTGCCTTGTTGCAATGCATCAGCATACATCAACAGTATGTAAATCAGTCTGGTTATCTCCTATGCATATACACAAAAGCCACTGTAATGGAACTACCAGCAAGAGAGAGAGAGAGAGACTGAGAATTTAAACGACGAAGTGAGATAGAGGAAGTTGGTTAGTACTCGTATTAACAGTGAGAAGGAGATGGAATAAAGCATGACCGCTTGGGTCACATTACCTGCCTAGCTTAATACACACACATCAATATTCATAAAGGGGGCGTGGTTGGGGGTCCTGGGGCTGGGACCAGAAGTAGCGGTGCTAATGAAGTGGTCAGTACAGCAGGTGACCACTGACCGACTCAGGATACTCTGCACGGGGATTTACAACGAGCACCCACACTACCTTGAACTCATTCAGGAGGAAATGGACAGCAAGAGACAATTCTGTCACTAGGATGTGCTAAGTTTTCCTCTTCGCCACCACGTCCAGATCAGCATCCTACGCAGAACATTCTTTCTGCCGGGTACTGCATCTCAGCGTGAATCTGACTTCTCACATCTAAAACCGATGTGAAGAATATTTCACTTTCTAGTGCCAGCTCTTAATTTTCGCCTCAGACGTTTTGGACTTAAAGGTATCGAAACGCTAGTTGTAAAATTTGTTAAATCCCCACAACATTTTGACACAGTTTTTAAAATTCTTAGGTTATGTAATGACGGTGTTTCCACTCGCACCGATGACGGCCCATACCGTAACATTAAGTACAATCCACATGGCCAACCATGGTTACTGTGAGAGGGTTATCCTAATCTTTGTGTAGGGGAACCAGAACGTTCAAGATTATCTTGTAACCGATTGGGATTCTAGCGCGGTACCTCCTTTCTCCATACCCATGTCGTTCCTGCTAGCTGTCAATCTGTGTTAGTGCTCGGATAACGCAGAGTAACGGAAATATGCGTGCTGAATACGCGAGAAATCATGAGGAAACCCTAGGAACTAGCCCTCAAATTGTATCCTTCTTTAAGACATTTGTGGAAACTGAAGGCGACTTCAGATTGTTTGATTTAAATCTGAGTGAATGTAAGTACATTCGTCAGCGTATTCTGAAAGGTTTCTGACAGTTCTGTAGTGCAGTTAGGATTGCTGAGTTTATGGCCTTTATCCACCGTCTAGTCCCCCCCCCCACCCCCACCCCCACCCCCAAAAAAAACAGTGTTTCGGAAACTGTATATTTTGTGTTTTGAGGTAGAAGGCTGAGAGGAATCTCAGTTAGGTCAAACAAAAGAAATATTTTCACTCACTAAACTTGAGGGTAGTAAGTGAGTGGGTATATCGGTGTACCTCAGAGCGCATACAGCTCCAGTTGCCGAAAAGTCAGAATGTTTGATGACTGACAGAATCCAGACGATAAGTAATCCTAAATGCGTGTGTGATTGTTGGCAGATATGCTAAGTATTTACGTTATAAGTACCTTAACAATTAGAAGGTCGAGCTCAGCGTTTGCAGTGTAGATGAACTGAGCGTGACATACAGCACTGACGTGCGGGTGTAACATGCAATCTTTCGATGGGAAGAGGTTTATATTTTCTGTGGCGTTGTGGCCCAACAAGGACCATGGGCTCCTCATTCTTGAGGTTTCTAGATCACACATAACAACGCATCACAGCAGGTAGGACTCTTCTGGACGAGCGATCAGTTCATCGCAGAGACCTCTACCTGACAACACACAATATTCGCAGCAGAGAATCATCCATGCCCCGATGGGATTCGAACCCACAATCTCAACAGGCGAGCGGCCGCAGACCTGTGCGCCCACTGGGACAAGCACGAAATAATATAGGCCGACGAAAAGTATGTTGCAGAATCCTTGAGAAGCTGATAGTCGTTTAGCAATAAAAGAAATTTTCCTCCTTTTGTGGAAGACGAAAGTTCATTGCAATTTCCGCAGCTGGCCCTCCGCACCCTGTGTTGAGCCAGTCAGTGCAAACATTTCTTAGCTATAGCCCACCTTATTGTTTCAAACTAAGCCTCCAAAAATTGTCTCACTTTATTATTCTGCGCCCCTCAGTATACCTGAACTTTTGTCTGTGTATTTAGACATAACACTGTCTCTTCTTGCTTTGCTTATAGCAGTAGGATGTGACAGAGATGCTCGTTGCTGTAAAGAAACTATTTTAGTTTAATGCCCACTTATTACAGATGAACATAAAGCATTGGCGGAATGATTACTTGCACGAATAAATTGAGGTACGGGGAGAAAAAAGTGTCCCTAAGCCACAGTCTTCATCATAAGGCCTACATAAATTATTCTAGAGGTGAACCCGGGCCTCCGCGATGATAAGCTGGCGTCATTACAGTCTAACTTAAGGCCCTACCACTTAGTTGCTCATTACGTTTGTTGACTGTAATAAAAGCCTGTGGCGTTGTCAGAAGCTGTAATCTCGTGTATTGATATTCTAAAAATAAAAGTGTAGGCCAGTATTATTTATATTCCATTCTGATATTTTGAAAGCTGTTTACACGTATAGCTATAACAAGCGAGTCATTACGACAGTATTTTGACCGGACTGGATTAAGGTTATAAAGTGCCTGCGATCCTTCCAGCAATACGATATGTATTCATAACACGGCGCGGTGGAAATGGATACTCTAAATCAATTGTTACTGCTAGTCGGTTGAGAAGGCAATAAAAATTATTCGTCGGGAGTGGATAAGGAACCAACTCTTCATATCTCCTCTTTAAGAGAAAGGGTTGTGGGATCATTAGCTGTGCCTTTTACTCACAAATTGACAAACATTGTTGCATTTCCTATTAGGTAGAGCTGAGGCGTGTGATCGTTTTGTTAGAAGCTCCATTCTAGTCTGCTCATTTTTTGCCTGTTTTATAAGCATTTTTGTTATCATTCAGTCAGTTTAAGAGTCACAACTCAATACAAGTTTAAGTAATAACTGTATCTGAATTGAATATCAAGGACATATCGAGGTACTAAAATGATCCGACATTTCTACACTTTCATTTCCTTGCCACAAATGTTAATAATATTTCGACAGTGAAATTTCATGGTGGAGGTGACAGTAGACTCATATAGAATCCTGAAATTTGTAGATTTCTGTTGTTCTAAAACCACAAAGTTCGCAGGAAGAATCAGTATTTAGCTTTCTGGCTTCGGCAGACCGCTGGTATATGATAGGACTATGGATTTACAGGTGCTGAGTGTTGAGATCCTCTTGTTATGTAAGTTGCTGTATTGTATGATGTATTTATACTTTCTAGATTTAACTTAGGTTTGTATGCCCATCTTTCGTACCTGTATATTGCATTTTCTTTTATCTGCTTCGCTCTCTCTTGCATAGCAATGGCATTATTTTCCCAGCCCAATCTTGTGGAGTCCTTTTCTTATATCTCACGGCAATGAGGTATATTTGTCACACATAATTTTTACTTCCAGTGCAGTTATTGTTCCAGCTATTCTGTAAATCACACACAAGAGATGCTGCTCCTTCCACACTGGGCAGCCTCATTTTATCGTTTGATCCTTCAACAAACAATCAAACTAAATGTTGTTCCATGCCGGATTACTTTCTGTGGTGTTCTAGATTGACACTCTGTAATCTTGAAGGTTATGACTCAGTATTTCGAAATATTGCCTCCATTCCCCTCATTTCTGAAGAAGTGGAAAGTAGGATTCCCGAAAGGTTATCTACCGACAAAGCCGCACAGTTTCGTACCTGCAATAAACACAACAAATATATTGTGAAGTGAGAGAGAAAACCAACAAGATGCAACAGTTAAATGTTTATTATCAACAGTTTCTCAACATGTTTCGGGCATCATTATGCCCATCTTCAGGAGACCAACGCAGCACACCACGTGCAGTAACACACGTCTTGGTCTCCTGAAGATGGGCATAATGATGCCCGAAACATGTTGAGAAACTGTTGATAATAAACATCTAACTGTTGCATCTTGTTGGTTTTCTCTCTCACTTCACAATTTGCTCACGATGCACGGTCACAGAAACCTAAAACAACAAATATAATTTTTACCGCCTTATGGACCCCAAAACTTAGGATAATTTTTTTAGAAATTCACACAAGAATGCCATAGGTCTTGACGTGAAAAGTGACCCCGTTCCTTTGGCAATCATCTGTCAGTCTAATTTGTGCCTTGCGGAAATCCTCGTATTCGTGAGGCCTTCCAGGAAGGGGACAAATGTCTGGAAGCGTTATCTTGTGGGGCAGTTTGAGGTGACGACATTTAAAAAAAAATGCAACTATTGATGCACTTAAGAGAACACAAACTTTCTGGGCTACACATTTGTGTAAACACATGACTTTCATGCGAGGAGTTGCCGTACTTGCGCGCGAGAAGTATGAGGAAAGACAGATGTCTTTAGAAGAGCCCTTTTCCAATGACATTTTCATTCAGTACAGTTGATAACTTCATGGCTTGTTTAGTTGTCGTGTTTTGTGAGTAAGCCTAGGAACTCCGTATAACATGCAGCTGCAGAGAAAAGAAAATGGACAGAGTGGCTGTCGGCACGCGGAGGTCTCTCTGCGACAGTGAAACTAAAATCAGGGAGAGGGTAGGCAACGATAGACAGTTTATTCCTAACAATCTTAATTAGTGTTTGCGGTCCCTCGCCTGCTGAGATTACGGTTTCGAATCTCGCCGGGGTTATGGTTCTTTGTTGTGCATGTTGTGTGTAGTCACGTAGAGGTATCTGCGACACGCAGATCACCCGTCCAGAGAAGTCCTACTGACTGTAGTGTGTCGTTGTGTATGATCTAGAAACCTCAAGAATGAGGAGACCGTTGGCCAAGTGGGGCCGCAGCACCGCAGGAAATAAACATTTAAATTAGTAATTACTTCCAAAGCTGTGTCGGCAGTTCTGTCTCTTATAGTTGGCCCAAGCTCTGTTTGCATTAAAGTTTTGCTAGGAAGGAAGTCGAGATTAGTCGTTTTCACAGCGGTGCTGCTGCAGATGTCAGTCTTCTTGGAAGTTTCGCTGTTTTGTTGGGCAGGAAGTTGCCGACGTACTTACACGGAGTGTGTGGGTGTGTGCGGTAGTGAGTCACAACTTCGTGCACCGTAAGGTACTCGCCGATGTCGAAGAAATAGTTGACTATTTAACAGATAATGCAAGGGAGTGTGTTCTCTGTGAGTTACTAGGTGAGGCTGAAGAAATAATTGACCATTGAGAACATAATACTTATCACAACTAGCTGGCTGAATTCCGACATATGAAACTGACGTTTGGTTTGCTCTGAGCATAAAGAAGCAGCAAACAAAGTAGGCAGTGATATAACCGATTAATATCATGGCAGTCCATCATATGACAGGGGCGTGGCTGCTTAAGTGTATACGTACATTTGTCACATGGTCTTTCGAATTTTGCTTAGACTTTCTACGCTCATGATGATGGTATGTACAGAGAATTTATCTTTGACTATTTTAGTGGGATGGAAATTGTCCCTTCAATAATCCTTGTCAGTTCCTCACCGATGGCAATATTTATCGACTAGACAACTCACCCAAGCAATCCTGGCAACATTACAGCTTAATTACTGTATCTTCTCTCATCCGGCACAACTTTGGATTAGTGACTTCTTTCCACACTACAACAACCATCATTATTTACAGTCATCTGAACAGAGGCAGGCAGGACGCGCGAAACAAAGCACTTGCACTTAAGAAAATGTATCGAACACAGTGTCTAAATTTAATGCGGATAAATTTGTCCTGTTTCATCTTCTCAGAAAAAAAAGCGTCATGTTACAAATGAAGAAACTGATAACGTTCTTTATATCTTATCGGACAACTGGATATAGTCGCAAATTTGGAATGTCTTGTTCTCGACATGTTGGGCATAAATAGCCTAGTGCCGTGAATTTACTGTACAGCAGGTGCAGCCTTGCGCATTGTGTACTAGACCTCTAACTCCTCTTCATAACTACATGGTCTGCAGGACGATTGAAGCTTCGATAGCAATTTCGATAATCTTTTATTTATTGTCCCGGTCTTGCATTTATTGACAGTATTTTTACTTCACCTTAATGACAATTTTGATATCTGTGTCAGTTATTGCTTTCAGTGTTAGCAGGTGAGGAATGTACTGGCAGGGGAGAATGTCGTTTGGAAACTAAAACGGAATAATTCCTGCGTTCGAATGGCATGAAGGCGTGACACACCTGTCATGAAGGTTTGAGCGGTGCTACATCTGTCTCACTAAAAGTCACTCTTGTTAGAAATAAGAACACACATCGTATTTCGTAATTGGTTCCTGCATATCCAGAGAGTGGGGTTCAAAGTGATTACGACACGATACAGTGCGTAACGACTTTTATCGTGAGGTGCAAGTTATGTTGTGTTTATAGGTTTTTGTAGCGGATGTGTCGCTGAGGCTCTCCGATCTGTAAAGTAACGGAAGTCGAAAGTAATGCATTTCAAGCACCGTAGCAAAATGTACCAGTACATCAAACCTGACATGTTCAGTTCAACTGCCGCTCTGTAACTAAGGTACATTAAAATGAGGCATCATCCCATAAAGCAACGTGTTCGCTTTACCTGTTATTACAATAGTTGAATTTCCGCAGATTTTTTGTCAATTACTGTGTTCGGTAACAAAATATTCTTAGAGTGTTTGACTTAAATGGACGTGCGAGCATTCCAGATATTTTTGTCCAGTGCACCTGCGTGACCCTTAAATGTCTGTGAGAGGGAAAGGAACAAAACTTAAGAACCAAAGAAATAACTGTTAGTGCTTTTGGTTCAGGCTTGCAAGATCTTGCAATTGCATATGTTGGAAAGTTTATTGATTATGTGTTTCCTAACACGTCGAACTTTACTGGGAAAGATTTGTGTTGTCATTATCTTCCAGTGACGTTTATAATACTGCTATTATCAATTGGTCAGTAAAGAAATGTTCCCTCACCACACCTTCAATTTTATAATAGCTCAAATACCCCATAATTTATTATTAAACTTATAAGAACACAAGAGTGATTGAGGGGCATTTAATGGACTATTTTGGAATTCGTGTAGGTCTCTAGAATCTGATTAAAGTCACTGGAAATTCTTCTCGACAGCCAGTAAATTTCTGACGTTCAAAGCTGAAAAACTCGAATGAGACAGTAAAAAACCTCAGCAGATGAAATATTGTCATTAAATTACATATTCCCTAAACAATCAAATACACGTGGACGCCGCGTAATGGTTGCCATTCCTGTTTCATACACGTGGGGTAGGCACTTCAAATTTTGTCAGACCCTCAGAGTCTGCAATTTAATAACAGCCGTATGCCTGTTTATTGTCACACCAAGCTGCGATGT